>ERZ506966.98-NODE-98-length-66848-cov-6.569656_pt1 | contig 66848 bp, 44 predicted proteins | sample MGYA00512892_ERZ506966 | MGnify/ENA metagenome assembly ERZ506966 | reverse complement strand
GGTCAAGTCAGTTTTATCCATTGATTTCCCGGAAGGCTGCACCCGCTCCCTTGACAGGCGTAACTGCCCGGAATTTTCCAATTATTTTAATACCGTATGGAAGGAGCTGAAGACATATGAATCATAACGGTCCTTGTTATACCATACAGGAACAGGGCAGGAAAAACTGCGGCACCTGTGAAATGTCCGTGGCCCAGCAGGCCTTTGTTGAAGGGGAACTGCGCCGCCACCGGCAGGTTACCATCTGCCGCATCATGCTTTTAGTGCTTCTTCTGGCGCTTTGGGAGCTGGCGGCCGACATGCACTGGATTGACAGCTTCATTTTCAGCTCCCCTGTGATGATTGCCAAATGCCTGGTTTCCATGGCAAAGGACGGAAGCCTGTTCCTCCACACAGGGGTAACTCTTATGGAAACCCTTATCAGCTTTGCCGTGTGCACAGTCTTTGGCCTGGCATGCGCCCTGCTTCTGTGGTCCGGCAAAAGCGTGGCACAGGTGCTGGAGCCCTTCCTTGTCCTGTTAAACAGCCTCCCCAAATCCGCCCTGGCCCCTCTTTTGATTGTGTGGCTGGGCAATAACATGCGGACCATTGTGGTGGCTGCCGTGTCCGTGGCTGTATTTGGTTCCATTCTGACCTTATACACAGGCTTTTCCCAGATGGATACGGAACAGATCAAGCTGATTTACTCCCTGGGAGGCGGACGAAAGGATGTGCTCCTGAAGGTTCTGCTGCCCGGTTCCCTTCCCCTTGTTATAAGCAATATGAAGGTGAACATCGGACTGTGTCTGGTGGGCGTGATTATAGGTGAATTCCTGAGCGCCAAGGCCGGGCTGGGATATCTGATTACCTATGGTTCCCAGACCTTTGCCATGACCATGGTGGTGACTTCTATTGTGATCCTCTGCATTGTGTCGGGAGTGTTGTATCAGATTATCGCGTATGCGGAGATGAGAATAAAAAAGAGATAGTGAGTAAAACCCGTCTCTGAACTGAATATGTAAGGGACAGGAGGTTACGGCAAACCTTCCTGTCCCTTACAGCTTAATTTTTCACTCCCTTTTGCACTCCCTTGCTGTTTGAAGCAGCCTATCCCGCGTTTTCCGCCGCAAACTGGCTGTTATACAAGGCTGCATAGCAGCCGCCCTTTGCCAGGAGCTCTTATCCGTGGGCGTGGGCTGCCCTGGCAGCGGCGGTGACCTCCTGGTCAGTGGCCGTCTATGGTAATGCTCCCTCCGTTTACATCGTAAAAACGGAGAATCAGATTTACCAGCGTTGTCTTTCCTGCCCCAATGGGCCCTACCATTACAATCTTGTCGCCCGCGTGTACATGCAGGTCCAAATCATGGATCAGGGTCCTTCCCTCCGTATAACCAAAACGCACATGGCTGAAATCCACATTTCCTTCCCGGCTTTCCGGGAATTGAGGTTTCTCCGATTCCGGCACCTCCTCTTTCGCATCCAAAAACTCAAATACCCTTTGGGCCGCAGCCATGGTGGCCTGCATGATGCTTGCAATGTTGGTTACCTGGTTGATGGGCTGGGAGAACTGGCGCAGATACTGGATGAAGGACTGAATCATACCTATGCTCAGCCTGCCGTTGATGCAGAGCCATCCTCTGACAACCGCCACTCCCACATAGCCGATATTGGTCAGCGCCTGCGTTAAGGGCATGATGATACTGGACGAAAACTGCGCTTTCCATCCGTTGTCGTAGAGTCGGTTGTTGATGCCCTCAAAAGTCCCCATGATGTCCTCCTCTTTTCCAAAGGCGGCAATCACGTTCTGTCCGTTGTACATCTCCTCCACATACCCTGTAAGATCCCCCAGCGCGGACTGCTGTCCCTGGAAATACCGCTGGGAATGTTTTACCACCTTCATGCTCACCAGGCCGCAAACCGGGATGACGCAAATTCCAATCAGGGTCAGGACAGGGCTGACCACCAGCATCATTACGAATATGAATACCATGGTACAGACCGCTGTGATAACCTGGCTGATACTCTGCTGAAGGGAGGTATCTATGGTGTCCACATCATTGGTGACGCGGCTTAACAATTCTGTACCTGCGTAATGTCATTGTTGGTGCGCGTAATCAAAGACGCGGTTGAAAATGTGTCAATCTCCGCCTGGGAGAAATATTCCACCTTTGTGAAAATCCTGCTCCTCACATTCCGCCCTAAGCCCAGCGCGATTCTGGAGGCAAAAAAGCCTGTGATAATATTGCATACCATTCCCAGAACGGCGATTCCCAGCATGATGACCGGTGTGAAGAATGTAATTCATATCCTTATCCGCGATTCCCCTGTTGATGATATCCGACAGATAGGCGGGAAGCCCCAGCGTGGCTCCCACTCCGGCCGCCACACTGACCAGCACGCATAGAAGTTCCAGACGCCGGCAAAGCATGGAACAGTTTCCTTTTGTCACTATCAATACAGCCGTTAAAAATAAAGTGGAGTTTTATTAAATATATATAAACATTCAATAAATTGATGGGACTTACCTTTATTTTTTGAAATTAACTGCATAATTATTCTGCAAGCAAAGAAAAATTTCAGGCCGCTGATACCTCTAATCCGGGATATCAACGGCCTGCTTCACACCTTAATCCGCTCCGCAACCTCGTTTCCGATTGCAAGACGTATATTGTTCATTCCGATTATCATGCTGTCCCTTCCATGCTGGAACACATTGATGGTACTTCCCTCCCTGATGTCATGCTGATGCATGAACTCCATGACCTGGGGATTGCCGAACATCCATTTAATCGTACAGACAGCTCCTGCCTTAACCTCTGACAATGACTGCATAACCACACCTCCGTTACCGTTTGCGTTCATACCAAGTATGAGCAAAATGGCCCTTTATCATGCCGGTCCTTTTATTTACTTATATTGTAAACATCCGGAGGGCTGTTAGTCAACGGCAATGTGGGTTAGGCTTTTTTAATCTTTTATCTCCATTATCCTCTAGTCCTCCGGGTCCGTAAATCCCATCAGCCTGCACACGATAAAGCCGGCCGCGTAGGAAGCGAACAGACCTACGAAATACAGCGGGAACCGGGTGGTAATGAACGCCAGAGGAATACCTGACAGCTCAGGGACCTTGGCCGCCACCTTCATCACTGCCATGACGCTTCCGCCGATTCCGCCGCCAATGCAGGATGCTATGAACGGCTTTCCAAGAGGAATGGTACAGCCCCACATCAGGGGTTCCCCTATTCCCAGCATTCCCACGGGAAGCGCATTCTTGATGGTCTTTTTCAGTCTCTGGTTCTTTGTCTTTAAATATACGTAAAACGCAGCTCCCACCTGTCCCGCTCCGGCCATACAGGTAACGGGCAGCAGATAGGTGACGCCGAAATCCGCTATAAGCTGGGTGTTGACCGCAATGAGCCCATGGTGCATTCCCGTCATTACCAGGGGCAGATAGATGGCTGAGGTCAGACCGGCCAGCACAGGCACCTTATAGATAATGAAGCTGACAAAGGCTCCAATGGTCTCCGATATGAAGCCGCCGATGGGCTGGAATACCATCAGGCCCACAAAGGTCATGACGCAGACCGTAATCAGCGGCCGCAGGAACATGTCCAGGAAATCCGGTATGACTTTTTGAAGCTGTTTCTCCAGCAGCACTGCCACATAGGCAATAATCAGTACGGATATCACGCCGCCCCGTCCGGGGGTAATGGACACATGGAACAGCTGTACCCCTGCCAGGGATGAACTGTTCAGTATAGAGGCCAGAACAGCACCGATGATGGGACTTCCGCCGAATTCCTTGGATGTATTATACCCCACGATGATGGGCAGGATGGTAAAGACCGAGTAGGCCAGCGCGCTCATTATTTTGCCGAAATCCGTATCCTGAAAGCCCGGGAAAAATACATAGGATGATTCATAGACAGCAACCACCAGTCCGCAGGCAATGAATGCGGGGATGATGGGAATGAAGATATTGGCTATCTTTTTCAGCATATTCTTGCAGGGTACATTGTTTTTTGCCCTGTTTTCCTCTTTCAGGAGAACGGCTTCGTCCACCTCTTCACTTTTAATATGGGTCATGTCACTCATAAGCTGGGCCACTGCCGCCGCAGTGCCGGGGCCCAGCACCAGCTGCACATGACTGCCCTCCTCAATAACCCCCAGTACGCCCTCCAGCTTTTTAAGCTCCTCCCGCTTCATTTTTTCCGGGTCCTTTACGGTCAGCCTGACCCGGGTATAGCAGTTTGCTATGGTCCTGATATTGGATTCGCCCACCAGATTGCAGATTGATTGTGCCAGCTCTTTCTTTGTCATAAGATACCTTCCCCTTTCTTATCTCTTGCCTGTTATACCGTCTTTTTTAGTATCGCCCACTCCTGTACCACTGAAAAACCTGCCTTCTCATAAATCCTTCTGGCAAAATTGGTTTCCGTTACAAAAATCGTCATGTATTCCGCCCCCATGTTCTTAAGCTCCTGACACAGGCTGAAGAACAGTACATTGCCGATTCCCTTTCCCCCGTCAGCCGGGTCCACTGCCAGGGCCGAAAAGAATCCCCGTCCGTTTTTCTCAGGATACACGGTTCCGGCTGTGCCAATCACCCTGCCGTCCCTGTCCTCCACTATGAGAATTTTCTTATGTTCCCGGATTCCGTCCCGGAATTTTTTCAGGAATGACTGGTCCCTCAGACGCCCAAACATTTCCTCATATCCAAAATTTCTGGCGCCGTCAAACCAGGCGACTCTGATTCCCTGCTGCTTAAGCTCCATAATGTGCTTCTGTACGTCCGCCGGAATGTAAAATTTTTCCAGTTGCAGATAATAAGAAACCTCTTTTTGAACCAGCTCATATCCTCTCCTCTGAAAAAATACGTATCCGCGGGAGTCTGTCCTGATTCCAGGCGCCTTGTTGTGCTCGTGGCCTTCCCGGTCTATGTACCAGGACATTTTAACGGGACATTTGTGACTTATTCTTATTTCATGTTTTCCCTGGCCCTTCAGAAATGCCTCCACCCTTTCCAAAAGGCTGCTTCCCACGCCTCTGCCTTCATATTCCTCCTTTACCACCAGAAGGAATATATATCCCGGCGTATTGTCCCGGTTCTGCCCCGGCAGGAATTCCTTCTGGCTGATTGCCGCCGCAAACCCCGCCAGACTGCCGGAATCCGTAAAGGCCAGGATGCATCCCTCCGGGTCAAAATCCGGTTTATCCAAAAGCTCTGCCTTCCATTCTTCCGGTGTATCATAGGCTTTATACCGGATACGCACCGCTTCCTCTTTCCACAGCCGCACCAGCTGCGGAAGCATGGCTTCCTTATACGTCCTGTATTGCATTCCGAACATACCCCCCAGCTCGATTTAATCTTGTCTTTGCGGATTTGGCGCCGCAATGCAGCAGAATCATGGTAATTGCCAGCTTTACGCTTCCCTCCGCCTCCTCCAGACAGTCCCTGGCCTCTTCCCTGGTGCATCCCGTGGCTGTCATGACAATATTTTCCGCCCTTGTAATCAGCTTCATATTTGTCTGCACAACATCCACCATCAGGTTCTGGTAAACCTTGCCGATTCCCACCATGCTTCCCGTGGATATCATGTTCAGAACCATCTTCTGGGCCGTTCCGGCCTTCAGCCTGGTGGAGCCAGTAAGGACCTCCGGGCCCGGCACCGGTTCAATGGCCAAATCTGCCTCCTTTCCTATCTCAGAATCCCGGTTGCAGGACACTGCCACGGTCCTGCATCCAGTTTTTTTGGCATACCGGAGGCCGTATATCACGTAAGGCGTCCTTCCGCTGGCCGCCAGCCCTATGACGATATCCGCCGGGGACAGATGAATCTTTTTTAAGTCTTCCTCACCCAGGGTCTGGCTGTCCTCGGCTCCCTCCATCGCCTTCACAAAGGCAGCGGAGCCGCCGGCCATCAGACCCACCACCACATCCGGCGACACCCCGAAGGTGGGCGGACATTCCACCGCGTCCAGTACCCCCAGCCTTCCGCTGGTACCGGCTCCCATATAGATGATTCTCCCCTTTTGTTTCAGACTGTCCGTACACCAGGCAATGGCCCGGGCAATCTGGGGCAGAACCTCCCCCACAGCTTCCACCGCCTTCCCATCCTCCCGGTTCATGATGGCAACAATTTCCAGAGGGGTCATCTGGTCCAGCCCCATGGTCTCCTTATTCCTGCTTTCCGTTACCAACACTGACAAATCTATCATGGCATTTCCTCCCCTTACAATACGTTTTGGTTTTCATCCGGTCCCTCGGATTTGGCTATATGGGTCTTCCTGAACTGTTCCATGCACTCGTCATACCGCTTATGCACATAGGCCGTGTACAGAATATCTATCATGTTCAGCTGGGATATCCTGGATGACATGGCCCCGCTCCTGAAAATCAGTTCCGTTGCAGCCACTGACAGGTTATAATCAGCCAGACGGACCAGGGGCGACTGCTCAAACCTGGATATGGTGATGACCGGCGCCTCCCTCAGCCTGGCTTCCCTGGCACATACTATCATTTCCTCTGTAAGACCGGAATAGCTGACAATGAGGGCCAGATCGCACCCCCGGATGTTTCTGGCCTGCAGGAGCTGGGCATGCCAGTCATCGCAAATCACACATGGCTTGTTGACACGCAGAAGCTTCAGATACATGTCTCTGGCCACCAGCAGGGAAGAACCAAGCCCGAACAGATACACGGTCTGGCTCCGCTCCAGCAGCTCCACACATTGATTCAGGATTTCCAGATCCACCAGCTTCCTGGTATTGTCAAGGGACACTATGTTCTTATAGGTCACCTTGTTCACCAGCTCCTCCAGGCTGTCGTCCTTCTTTATCTCCTGCTCCATGGGCCGTGTACTCTCCCTGCGCAGGGCTGACTCATACAGCAGCGATTTCTGCAGCTCCTTATAGCCCTCAAACCCCATCTTCCTGCACAGGCGGACAATGGTTGCCGCTGAGGAAAACGTTTTGTCTGCCAGCTGCTTTATGCTGTATCCGGCGGCTTCCTCGGGATTTTCCCTTAAAAATCTGAGGACCCCTTTCTCAGCCCCGCTGGCCTGCGCTGAATATTCCTGTATCCTGACAAGTACACTTTTCATATCAGTTCCTTTCTATGCCTTTATATTACTCTTTTAAACATTTTTGTCAATATTGTCCGACTTTTATGAAAAATTATTTCATATTTTGACTTTTTCACCTTTTATTGCGCGTAAATACTGAAAAGCCGCCGCTTTTTTATTGAGCGGCGGCTGGAGGAATCCGTCAATCCACAAGGTAGTGGACAGTCCCATGAAGAATCCCATCAGCATATTGATGACAGAGGGCGAAGCCCCCACCGCCGCCAGGGCGTTTGTATTGACAAAATTCCCTGCCACATAGGAATCCACGTATTATACTATTGTTGAAAAAAATTTCCTATCAAAAGAGGGATTGAAAACCAGAAAACAGACTTAAAGATAGTGCCGTCAATCATATCCGTATTACCGCTTTGCAAGACAACACCCCATTCCCCAAATATTGCTGGCTGCCATTCCCTGTTACCCGGTCTCTCACTCCGCCACCCCGGCAAGCCTGCGCTCCTTCTTAATGCTCAGAGCGTACATGGCGCCTCCCGCCGCCAGCCAGAACACGGTATACAGGGCCGTTCCCGCCAGCTGGGGCCAGGCAGCGTCCCAGCCGATTCCCTTCAGGTTCACGGCCTTTAACTCCACGGCAATATTGGCGACAGGTGAAAATATCCTGGAAGCAATACTGAGCCATTTGGGCATCAGATAATAGGGAAAAACAAGCCCCGAGGTAAATATAATCAGGTTGCTGCACATCATATACAGCTGTGCGAAGCAGGCCAGCCTTCTGGTAAATGCCCCCAGCATCACGCCAAAGGCCACGGCGGCCAGCATGAAAAGGACTGTGCTGAACAGATAGAGCCCTATTTCTCCTCTCAGGGGAATATTCTTATACAAACCCACCACGCACAGGACTGCAAACTGGGCCGCCACGGCGCCGCCTGCCACCACGGCTGTTCTGAGGATTCCGTCTTTTAGTTCCTCCCTCCGCTGTTTTGGCGGAGCCGCGGCCAGGGCTTTCCTCTTCCGTATCATGAGAGGAATAAAAAATGAGATCAGAAAGGTCTGCATGGTGATGGAGGGAACCAGCAGATAGCTCATTTTCCTGATGTAATCGCCCTGTGGTTCATACAAGGTCCTGTCCACGTAAGAAAATGTACCCAGGCTGTTCTGGGCCGCCGATGGATAAAAATTATTTCCCTCCAGCATCTTAAGCTGCATTCCCGCACTCATGGTACCCAGCACGGACGACGCGGCCCCCACTGCCCCTCCTCCGGTGATGATATTGGAACAGTCCGCAAAAATCACTGCCTGAGGCGATTTCTTCAGGGACATATCCCGGCTGAAATTTCCGGGTATCATGACGCCGGCCTCTATCTTCTTATCCAGGATGGCCTGTTTCAAATCCTGCTCCGAATCCGCGTAATATACAATGTCCAGAGAGGGATTGATGCCAAGCTGCTTCACAATGGACTGGGACAAAGAGGACCGGTCCTCATCCAGAATTCCGAAGGGAATATTTTCTGTGTAATCATTTTTCCAGATAGTAGTAATCAGGAGCATGCCGGCCAGCACGGAAATAAAAAGACCGATAACCGTGTTTTTTTCTTCCTTCCATATCCTGCTCATCATATGCCGACCACCCCGCTTTCCGTCAGGGGACTATCCGTCAGCGGGCTTCCCGCCTCTGTCCTGACATCCCTGAATTTCTTGGCCACCAAAAGCGCCATCACCACGCAGAATCCCATAAGCCACAGAACATGATGGGCCTCACTCAAAAAGCTGCGCTCCACCAGGGCCATGTCCCTCAGAGGCACGATATAGTGGGTATTGGGCATGAACCAGGTAAGAAACTTACAGGGCCAGGGCATGGAGATGACCGGAAATGTGTAACCGGCTAACAGCATGGTAAAACTTATGATGCTGCATTTCTGCACTGCCTCCTCACAGTTTCCCCCGGTACCCAGGTTCTGGAGTATTCCAAAAAGGGTAATGCCGAAGCAGGTGAAAACTGTCATCAGAATGCCGGCCCAGGGCGAACTCTTATACGGAAACCCGAAACACAGGGTCTGGGTCACCATACAGCCCAGGGCAGAGACGCAGGCAATGCCGGTGATAAATCCGGCCTTCTTCATCAGACTTCCAAAGCTCGCCCTCTCGCACACGCAGGCCCCCACGCATCCGGCTCCAATCTGCACAATGGTAAGAAGGATGCCCTCCATCATCATGTATGCCACGTTCTTGGAGGGATTGCTGATGGCCTTTGTCACATATCCCATGGGCGCAATCAGGTTCATGGCTGCCTGGGGCGGTATGCCCTTTCCCTCTGCCAGCTTCAGCATATAGCCGCTCTTAATGGTTCCCAGGGCTTCGGCTATGGTTCCCCTCATGCCGCTGGCAACCGTGGAAATGGCGCCGTCGTTAAAAATCATGATTTTGGCTTCCCTGCCATTTAACAAGTCCTCTGAAAAATGCTCCGGAATCACGATACCAGCCAGGGCCTTATTGTAGTAAAATGCTTCCTTCAGGTCATCCTCCTCATCCGTACACGCAATGACGTCAAATGTCCTGTTGTCTGAAATCATCTGAATCAGGCTCTGGACTGTTTCTGAGTGGTCATGGTTCACAATGATCGTGGGTACCTTCTGAAAAGGCAGGTGGACGAACTCCGCGCCCATGAGCAGACTCAGGATAGTGGGTGCCAGAAGAAGAATCAGCATGGGAATCGTTATGTACCGTTTTTTCACAGAAGATGCCAGGCTCCCTGCCCGTTTCATCCATTCTCTCATATACCATCACATCACTTTCCAAAGTCAACATAGGCTGTCATACCGGAACGCAGCTCATCCTGCAGTCCCGCCAGGTCGTCGAAGGTCACTTTGATTCCGTAGGTCAGGATATCCCAGTCAGCTTCATTGGACGCTTTCTTGGTGGCAAAATCCGCTTCCTTATTGATTCGCACCACCTTTCCCTTATACGTATCCTTTCCCAGCGCAGCCAGCGAGATATCCACCTCCTGGTCCAGCTTTACCCGGGGAAGCTTCATTTCATCCACATCACATGTGATATAAGGGGTATATATATCCGCAACCACCACGGAGGGAAGTCCGGAGGAGACCACATCACCGGCCTTGACATTTACCGTTGTCACCAGGCCGTCCACAGGGGAGGTGAGGACACATTTATCCAGGGTGGTGTCAATCTGTTTCAGGGCAGCCTTGGCCTGGTCCACCCCGGCCTGGGCCTGGGCAATCTGTTCCGGCGTGGCTCCGTTTTGGGCTTCGGAAAGCTTGCTCCGGGAAATCTCCAGATTGGAGCGTGAGCTGTCCAGGGCAGCCTTGGCAGAAGCCAGGGCAGCCTTCTGCCCATCCACAGAGGACTGGGATACGGCCCCTGCCGGAACCAGCGCCAAGGTCCTCTCATAATCCGCCTCCATCCTGGTATAGGCTGCCTGGGCATTTTCCAGGTTCGCCTGGGCAATCTGGACAGCCAGCTGCAGCTGCTTCATCTGTTCCTCTGTGGCGCCGTTTAACAGGCTTTGGCAGGATGCCTGGGCCTGGGCCAGAGCTGCCTGGGCCTGTTCCCTCTGGGCCATCAGGGTATCACTGTCCAGACGGACCAGTTCCTGGCCTTTTGTCACCAGATCCCCTTCCTCCACCAGGACATCCTTAATCTGTCCTCCTGTCAGAGCGTTGATGTTGCTCTCGTCCATGGTCACATAGGACTGCACCACCAGATTTTTCTTATTCTTAAATAACAGGTCATCCCCTGTCACATGGCCGAAGATGAGCACCAGGACAATGGCGCATAAAATAACAGCCGCCGCTGCCACTATGATTTTTTTCTTGGATTTTGCCAGTTTCATTGTTATTACAGTTTCTCCCTTCCAATATTTCTTTCATACTCCCTTACATTTCCAACGATTTTGCACATAATCCGTTCCAGGGCCCGTTCCTCCTGGGCCGTGATTCCGGCAAAGATGATTTTCTCCCACTGGTCCATGATGTCCTTCAGTGAATTAGCTGCCTCTTTTCCCTTTTCCGACAGGCAGACCAGCTTTTCACGCTTGTTCTCAGGGTTAATCTCCCTCCTGATATATCCCCGCTCCTCCATGGCCGCCAATACCTTGGCTGTCTGGTATTTATCGATTCCGGACAGGCTGGAAATGGTATCCTGATTGCTGTATTTGCTGTAGCCTATAACCAGAAGCACGATTCCCTCGGAAAAGGAAAGGCCGCAGGCCCTGAATTTAATGCACAGAAACCTTCGTTTGCTCTTTTCTATCATGGTGGCTATTTCCTGTATGGTACTCACCTCCTTGCGGGTACTGCCGCGGACACTGGTAAGGAATGCTTTGTGCGGCTGTTATATGTAATTAACAACTGTTGTGTTTGACAAATATTATATGCATTTTGCAAATGAAAATCAACCCGTTTTTTTTTCACAAAATTACGGCTCAACTTTTATTATTTCTCCGTTTATTTGACGGGATGGTTCTTCTGACAGGGCGCGGAGGAAGAAAAATGCCGTGAAGAAGCTGGTTTCCTGGTTTGGAATCCGGCTGATTCACGGCATTATCACGGCGTTTTCGCAGCGTTTTCATATAATGTTTTTATACTTCCTTTGATGACATTCAACAATCTCATTCCATCATTTTCATAATCAGGTCCGCGCAGCCCTCATATCCCAATACAGAGGTATTCAGACAGGCATCATAATTTTCCATATCCCCCCAGTTTTTTCCGGTAAAATAGTGATAATAGTCACTTCTCTGGCTGTCCCTCTTCTGTAATTCTTCCTCCGCCTTCTCAAAGGCTATGTCATCCACCTCGCATATACGGCGTTTGCGCTTCTCCATGGATGAAGCGTAGATAAACAGTTTAAGTACGTCGCATTCTCCGTCCAGGGCAAAACCAGCGCATCTTCCGATAAAGATACATGGTTCCTTCCGGGCCAGCCTGCGGATAGTGTCAGATACCTCCTTATTGATATCAAAGGGCTCCTGCATCCTGTTGTAATTCTGAAACCGGAAGGCATACAGCACCAAATCATGAAGCAGGCTTCCCGTCCGCTTTTCATCCAGCTTTTTCAGTTCCTCAATGCTGATTCCATTGTCCTTCGCCGTCACTGCCAGAAGCTCCCGCCCATAACAGGGAATCCCCAGGCGCTCCGACAGGATGCGGGCCACCTCCCTTCCCCCGCTTCCGTACTGGCGCTCAATGGTAATACAACAGTTCCTGCCCATACTCATTCCTTCTTTCTTATATATCTTTCCTATATGTCTTTCTTATATGTCTGCAAATGTCCTCAAATTACGCAGGACATCCATCTGCCTTACGATACCTCAATTGCGTACTTTATCACATGGTTTCTCTTATTCTCAAACACATCATAGGCTTCCATAATGTTTTCAAGCTTTGCCCTGTGGGTAATCAGACAGCTGGTATCCAGTTTTCCGGCCTTTATCAGTTTCATGATTTCCTCACAGCAGGAAGCGTCCACTCCGCCGGTCTTGAAAACCAGGTTCTTCCCGTACATATCCGGAAGCGGAAGCATCTGCGGTTCTTCATACAGGGCCACTACGCAGACCACTGCATTGGGCCTGGCAATCTTCCATGCCATCTGGAAGGTATCTCTGCCTCCCGCCACCTCCAGTACGGCATCCGCGCCGCGTCCCTGGGTCAGATTCCTTATCTCCTGTTCCACATCCTGCTCAAACGGGTTGAGGATGACATCCGCCAGTCCCTGTTCCTTAGCCAGCTCCAGCCGCTCATTGGATGTATCAATGGCAATGACCGTGCCGGGACCGTAGAGCCTTGCGCACATCAGGGTACACAGTCCGGTAGGACCTGCGCCAATCACAGCTACCGTATCCGCCGGTTTGATTTCCGCCAGGGACGCTCCCCAGTAACCGGTGGAAAGGATATCCCCTGTAAACAGCGCCGCCTCGTCCGTCACCTCACCGGGTATCCTTGTTAGTCCGTTGTCAGCAAATGGAACCCTGACATACCCGGCCTGACTGCCGTCAATCCTGCACCCCAGCGCCCACCCTCCGTGCTCATGGGTACAGTTGTTGACATAGCCCCGCTTGCAGAAATAGCACTCCCCGCAAAATGTCTCCACATTCACAGCCACCCTGTCTCCGGGCTTAAACCTTCTTACCGCCTCCCCGGTCTGCTCCACTATGCCCACAAACTCGTGTCCCAGTATGGTTCCCGGCACAGCCCTTGGGACGGCGCCGTGTTTAATATGGATATCGCTGGAACAGATGGTGGTAAGGGTCACCTTTATGATGGCATCCCGCGGATCCTTCAGCCTGGGGACAGGCCGGTCTTCCAGGGTTATGATACCATTTTCTTGATAGACGGCGGCTTTCATTGTCTTGGGCTGGGGAGTCCGGGACTGGGGAGCCGGGGACTGAGGAACCGGGGATTGGGTCGCCTGAGACTGGGCCGCCTGGGATTGGGACACCTGAGTTTGCATATCGCTTTGCATCTTTACTATACCTCCGATTTGCTGCTGTTTTCTCCTATATCATCTTATCATATATATAAATATAAGGATATTATAGCATATATCAGGCATTCCTAAAAGGACGTCCATCCTCCGTCTGTCTGTACCGTGGCCCCTGTCATGTGGGTGGCGTCATCTGATACCAAAAACAGGATGGATGCCGCCTGCTCCTCTGCCGTGGCCTCCCGTTCCAGCATGGAGGTGAGCTTCTGTCCGGCCATGGACTGGGCCTTTGCAGGGTCCATACCGGCTTTGATGGCTGCCTCTCTATGGTTCTTCACATATTCATATGCCTCGGCTACCATGGGCGTGGTGGTGCCTGCGGGATTGACTGAGTTTATGCGGATTCCGTATCTGGCGTAATCAAGGGCCAGGTTCTTAGTCAGTCCGTTGACCGCATGTTTGGACGCCACATAGGCAGGATTGCCCGGAAGGCCTGTGAGCCCGGCAATGGATGCATTGTTGACAATGACGCCCCCATTCCCTTCCTTCATGAATTCCCTGATTTCGTGCTTGCAGCAGAAAAATACGGAATAAAAGTTGTTCGCCATGGTGTAGTCCATCTGCTCCTGCTCTAACTCATGGAGCGGACTGGGATTTCCCATGACGCCCGCGTTGTTAATGGCAATGTCCAGATGTCCATAAGTCTTCACTGCCGCATCCACCATCTGTTCTGCATGCTCCTCCGCGGACAGATCCAGATTCAGGAAAATGGCTGTGCCTCCTTCTGCCCTGACAGCATTGAGTACACGCTCTCCCTCCTCCTTCAGCCGGTCAGCCAGCACCAGCTTCGCTCCTTCCTTCGCCGCCCGGATGGCTGTGGCCTCACCGATACCCCTGGCCGCGCCAGTCAGAATGATTACCTTATCTTTAAAACGGTTGGGATAAAATTGTTTCATGTATGAATTGCCTCCTGTTATTTGGTGGGGTTATTATATCCCAAATACAAAGGTATTTCCACCACGTCTGATTGTGAAAAAATTATTAAAATTTCATAAAAAACACAGCAGTACAGAATTCCTCCATACTGCTGTGTCCCCTCACTTTATGGTTTATATTATGCCTTATTTATTATGCTTTATTTAATGAGGCTTATTTAATCCGTCATCAATAACTGCCATACCTGTTCTCCGGGGCCTCGGCCAGCGGAACAGGGTTTCCTCCAAGGCAACTACTCCTGGACCTGCATCTGCGGATACATACCTTCTGCCGGATCCGCCTCCTGAGCCGCCGCTTCCGCCAGAACCTCACCGCTGTTTCCTCTGATATCCGGAGTGTTACCGCGGTTCCATTTTTCCTAACACCCTGTACAGGCTCATAGGACTTGTACATCATTCCGGTATAGATATAATGGTTTCCGTCTGTCCCGTCGATTGATTCAGGAATCAGTCCGTTCAGCCTGCCGTCCGCTTCCGGATCCCGTCCCAAAGGGCACCTGCTCCAGAGCTTACTGTCAAGCACATTCGCCGGAACTTCCTTGTCTACCATCTCCACATTTACAGTATACATATTGATATCCCAAACCGCTTCAAAGGCAACATTGCCGGTAAACTCATGGTTGTTGATTTCTGATGCCTGATATAACTGATCTGGTTTAAAACCTGCATCCGAGGATTCCACGACCTTCCAGCCGCTGAATCCGCTTCCCTCCAGTGAAGGAATCAGGTTGTCTGTAATCACCCCATATTTCTGCAGGCTGTAGGTCAGCAGCGGGTCCGTAGAATCATTCAGTGTTCCGCCTTTCTAATCAAAGACAACTGCTATGTTGTGCTTCAGCTCATCGTCTACATGCCGTTCATAAGGGCTACTGAAAAAACAGTGGAAGTAGAGTCGGGTTTACAAAATTTGAAGACATGTAACATAAGTCAAAAAAACGGGGGAAGTCTACCACGAAAAAGTAAAATTGCCAAAAAACAAGTTGACCAACCCCTCCGCGCATGGTAATATTACTATATAATTTAAACAAAAGGTCAGGTATAGCCGTAAGGTGTCACTGGTAAAGCAGGCAAGACTGGGTTATCCTATTCTGTTGTATATACAATGCAGCAGTCTGGGATAATGCCGGTCTTTTGTTTTGGGAAAAGGGACTGGTTATGGAGATAACAAAGATCATTAATAACAATGTGGTCAGTGGATTGGATGAGAGCGGGCGGGAAACCATCTGGATCGGAACCGGAATCGGTTTTCACTACAAAACCGAAGGCGTGTTTGATGAAAGCATAATCCAGAAGAAGTTTCACCTGGAGGACTCAGAAGCAGTATCCAAATTTGCCGGAATTGCGGCTGGGATTCCCTATGGGTACATTCAGACGGCAGAGGAGATTATCAGCATTGCCCACAAAAAGCTGCGTCACAGGCTGGATCGCAGCATTCACATCGGACTGACAGAGCACCTTTGCTGTGCTGTGGAGCGGAAAAATCAGGGCATTGAATTGCCCAATGCGCTTCTGTGGGAAATCAAGAATTACTATCCGGAAGAATACGCTGTGGGAATCGAAGCCCTCAGTATTATTGTGGAAAAGCTGAACATAGTCCTCTCGGAAGACGAAGCAGGATTTATCGCCATCCACATCGTCAATGCGGAGATGGGGAATTTCAATTCAAGGGGCTACGACATCGTTGTCATGACAAAAGATATCATCAATATCATCCAGTATCATTTCCAAAAAGATCTGGACCACAGGTCATTTGCGTTTGAGGAACTGATGGTCTATATCAAACATATGCTGCGAAGAATCATCACCAATCAGATGCACCATGGTGAGGATGAGGAGATCTGCGCGCTGATTTGTACAAAATTTCCGGCGGCATATGATTGCAGCGCTAAAATTGCAAAATTCATCTTACAGCAGATGAAGGTACAGCCCAACATGGAGGAAATTGCTTACATGACTTTGAATATCAACAGAGCCATGCGAGACAAATGAACTTAAGCTATAGGAGGAGAGAACATGGCAAGTAAGTATGACGCACTGGCCCGCATAATCATTCAGAACGTGGGTGGAAAGGAAAATATTGTAAGTCTGACGCACTGTATTACCAGGCTGCGTTTCCAGCTGAGGGACGAGTCAAAGGCCAACACGGAGGTGTTAAAATCAACCGACGGGATCGTTACGGTCATGCGGTCAGGAGGACAGTATCAGGTGGTGATCGGCAATCATGTGCCGCAGGTATATGAGGTGGTTTGCGAAAAAGCACATATATCCGGCGCGCAATCCGAAGAAGCAGAAGGCGACAAAAATATGGCCTAGGGGGCCTGGATGCTGGATCTGCTGTCCGGAACCTTCCAGCCGATCTTGGGATTTTTGGCAGCGGCCGGTATTGTAAAAGGTCTTTTGGCCGTGCTGGTGTTCGTTGCCGGAGCATCGGTGAAGGACAGCGGATTTTACCAGATGATGTATGCCGTTGGAGATGGATTTTACTACTTCCTTCCCATGATCATTGCGGCATCCTGCGCAAAGAAGTTTAAATGTAACCCATATCTGGGCATGAGCATCGCGGCTGCCCTTTTGTATCCGGCCATGGTTGGCCTGGAGACCACCGGCACCCTGTTTGAGGGCACCCTGATGGCTCTGGATTATAAGACCACCTTTCTGGGAATCCCGGTGGTATATCCCAAGTCAGGATACGCCTCATCCGTAGTTCCAATCCTGGTGGCCACCGGAGTGGGAGCGAAGCTTGAAAAATACTTTAAGAAGATTGTTCCGGATACCTTAAAACTGTTCTTTGTACCGTTTTTGACGGTGATTATCATTGTTCCGCTGACTTTTATTGTGATTGGTCCGGTGGCCGGCATCCTTACCAACCTGCTGAACGCGTTTTTCCAGGCGATCTTTGCGATTCCGGTGCTGGGCGGCGTGGTAACCGGTATCCTGATTGGCGCGTTGTGGCAGATCTTGGTTATCTTCGGTCTGCACTGGGCGGTTATCCCGATCGGAATTGCCAATATCAGTACATATGGAAGCGATTTATTCATGACTCCTTACTTTGCGGCTTCGTTCGCGCAGTCTATGGTAGTTGCGGCTATTTATATTAAGACTAAAGATAAGAATATGAAGACAATGGCGCTCCCAGCCCTGGTTTCCGGTCTGTTCGGTGTTACGGAACCCTGTATTTACGGTATTACACTTCCTAAGAAAAAACCGTTCATTATCTCCTGTATCGCTGCAGCAGTGGGCGGCGGTATCCTGGGCGGAGCCAAGGTTTTACGATATCAGTCCGGCGCGTTGGGCTTCTTCGGATTCATGTCATTTGTCAAAGACGGCGAGCCTATGTCCAATGTAATCTGGGCTGTGATCGCAGTGGCGGTGGCGATGGTTTTAGCCTTTGTAATGACAATAGCTACCTATACAGATGATGAGCCGAAGGCAAAAAAAACCACTCTGGCAAAAAAGGCTTCGGTGGATGAGGACGCTCCCAAATCCGTGTTTGCTCCGGTAAAAGGCGAAGTAATCCCGCTAGATCAGGTAGACGACCAGGCATTCGCCAGCGGAGTGATGGGAAAAGGCATGGCAATCATTCCCACAGAGGGCAAGGTATGCAGCCCATGCGATGGAGTGGTTTCCGCAATCTTCCCCACCGGACATGCGGTAGGAGTCACCAGCAATGACGGCGTGGAGGTTCTGATTCATATCGGCATGGATACGGTGAAGATGGAAGGCCGGGGCTTTGATAAGAAGGTGAAAGAAGGAGACAAGGTAACGAGAGGACAGATCCTGGTGGAATTTGATATGGACGCTGTCCAGAAAGCAGGATATTCCCTGGTTACTCCTGTCATCATCACCAACACCAATCAGTTTGCGGACATTGTAACCAGCGCTTCTGGAACGGTGGATGTGGCGGATGAACTGCTTGTAGTTATGTAAAAGAGATATGGAAGGAGGAAATCATCATGAGCAAAATGCCAGAAGGATTTTTGTGGGGAGGCGCTACGGCGGCAAACCAGTGTGAAGGCGGATTCGACCTGGACGGAAGAGGAATTGCTAACGTGGATGTGCTTCCGGCAGGGGCAGACAGGCGTGCGGTCATGAGCGGCAGGATGAAGATGCTGGCCTGTGACAGCGACCATTACTATCCCTCCCATGAAGCCATTGATATGTACCATCACTATGAAGAAGATATCCGTCTGTTTGCGGAGATGGGATTCAAATGCTATCGTTTTTCCATTGCCTGGTCCAGGATATTCCCCATGGGGGACGAGGAACAGCCTAATGAAAAGGGACTGGATTTCTATGAGAAGCTGATTGACACCTGCCTTAAGTACAACATTGAACCTCTGGTCACTATCTGTCACTTTGATGTGCCCATGCACCTGGTAACGGAGTACGGTTCCTGGAGAAACCGGAGGCTGGTGGATTTCTACCTGAATTTCTGCCGCGCCCTGTTTACCAGATTGAAAGGGAAGGTAAAATACTGGCTGACCTTCAATGAGATCAACATGCTGCTTCACCTACCCTTTATGGGCGCAGGTCTTGTGTTTGAGCCGGGAGAGAACGAGACCCAGGTGAAGTACCAGGCGGCTCATCATGAACTGCTGGCAAGCGCCCTGGCAACCAGGATGGCTCACGAGATGATGCCGGGCTGCATGGTAGGCTGTATGCTGGCGGCAGGAAGCTTTTATCCCTACAGCTGCGCCCCGGAGGATGTGTGGGCGGCCATGGGACGGGATCGGGACAACTACTTCTTTATCGATGTACAGTCCCGCGGCGAATACCCGCCCTTTGCGAGAAAACGCATGGAAAAAGCGGGAGTGGAGCTTGTTATGGGGCCGGAAGACCTTTCTGTTCTCAAGGAAAACACAGTGGACTTTATCTCATTTTCCTACTACGCATCCCGTCTGACCAGCGCCAATCCGGAGCTGAGTAAGCAGACCGCGGGCAACGTGATGGCCTCCATGCGCAATCCGTACCTGAAAATGAGCGAGTGGGGATGGCAGATTGATCCGCTGGGCCTTCGCATCACCATGAACAGCCTGTACGACCGCTACCAGAAGCCGCTGTTCATCGTAGAGAACGGCCTGGGCGCGGTGGACACGCCGGACGAGAACGGAGCGATCCATGACGATTACCGCATTGACTATTTAAGGGCGCATATTCAGGCCATGAAGGATGCGGTCAATGAGGATGGAGTGGAGCTTTTGGGCTATACGGTTTGGGGTTGTATTGATCTGGTAAGCGCCAGCACCGGCGAGATGAAGAAGCGCTACGGATTCATCTATGCGGACAAGGACAACGAAGGAAAGGGTACGCTGAAGCGCAGTAAGAAAGATTCCTTTGACTGGTATAAGAAAGTGATTGAGACGAACGGGGAAAGTCTGTAGATTTAAGCCGGCACAGCTGGAAGAATCACATCCAGCTTTATCGGGCATCTTCCAAAATACATGCAGGATGCGCTTTCTGATGCTCAGTCGGCTGCCTGAAAGCTATTTTGTGTTCTAAAGTATTGAGTTTTCAAGGAGCAATCCCATTTTAGCTATGGGAAGTTTGAGTTATTTAATTTGACTGCAAATTTGATTGTAAAAGAACCCCTGACCATATTGGCCAGGGGTTCCTGTTATACTGCTATTTTGTTTTTACATTGACTGTAATGGACCGTTATGAATCCTCTTCTTTACGTTTCCTGCTTAACGCTGTTACCGCAACGAAGATTCCTGATAACATCATGGTCAATGTGGTTCTCATAGATGTCTGACCTGTCTTTGGCAGTGGTGCCAACGGTACTTCACCGTCATCGATTAAGGTTACATCTACTGGTGATTCTGGAAGAGGTGCTAACGGCACATCTTCCGGGGTGATGGTTGTAAAGCCTGGGCCACCAGGTGTACTTGTGTAGCGTCTATTGCCTGTGGTGCCACCACTGGTTCCGCCTCCACCGCCGCCGGTTCCGCCTCCACCGCCGTTATAATTAAACTGTGCGGTAAAGGTTGTGCTCTGTGTGAACCCCGCAGCTTTGATTTCATCTGCGTTAGCATAGCTCCTGCTTCCATCTGTCCAGTTATTGAAAGAATAACTTCCAATGCCGGATACTGTTACGTTAGCTGATGGATATACAGGTGCTTCCATATTGTAGCTTCCATCTTCATTCTGTGGCCTGGTTACTACTTCCTTGACAGTTCCATAAACAGTACCACGGTTTGTGTCCTCAGACCTATATTCAAATACTACCTGATACTTATCTGGGATTCCATCTGGATTATCCGGATTTTCTAGATTAGTTCCTATTTCATCCTTATCAAAGTATACTGTAAAGGTGGTATTCTCTAAATAGGTATTTGTTTTAAAGGTGTCCATATTGATATGATAATCTTTGCTGCTTCCATCTACCGTCCAATAATCAAATGCATACTTATCATCTGCATTTACAGTTATATTAGCTTTTGGACTTGTAGGTGTAGGCTTAATATAATTGTCATTATCATCTCTAAATGTATGAACCTCTTTTATCTCTCCGTCTACGCTACCATTTCCTGCACTCACATAGGTGAACAGAATCTGGTATTTATCCGGGATTTCGTCCTCATTGTCATCTAATGCATAATAAACATTAATGACGTTCTTCGACACATCAGTTCCAATAGTCAGTGGTAAGTTCTCCACATAATCAAGTGCATACTTTGTTCTTGGCTTTACTTTATAAGTCGTTACTTGGCTCTCGAATTCTCCGATACCTTGCTCCAATGCCTGTTCATCCTCTACTTCATCATAGAAGTAATGCACACTGTACTTGAAAGTATCCTTGCTGTATACCACGTTTACGACGTCTCCGCCATCCGCGCTGATATTCTCCGCTCCGCTCCTGGCTCCGGGTACTGCGTAACCCGCCGGGGCGAACTTTGTTAAATCGGCTGGGATTGCATCTCCAAAGGTTCCTGTTCCTTCCACCTTGTCAAGGTAGTTTCCTTCTTCTATGCTGTCCTTGTAGTAGTTCACCGTGTAGCTCAGGTTCGTCTTCTTGCTGTATACCACGTTTACGACGTCTCCGCCATCCGCGCTGATATTCTCCGCTCCGCTCCTGGCTCCGGGTACTGCGTAACCCGCCGGGGCGAACTTTGTTAAATCGGCTGGGATTGCATCTCCAAAGGTTCCTGTTCCTTCCACCTTGTCAAGGTAGTTTCCTTCTTCTATGCTGTCCTTGTAGTAGTTCACCGTGTAGCTCAGGTTCGTTTTCTTGCTGTATACCACGTTTACGACGTCTCCGCCGTCAGCACTGATCTTCTCCGCTCCGCTCCTGGTTCCGGGTACTGCATAGCCTTCCGGGGCGAACAGTGTTAAATCTGCCGGGATTGTATCTCCAACAGAACCTGTTCCCTCAACTTCTCCAAGGAAATTACGGTCGCTTATGCTGTCCTTGTAGTAGTTCACCGTATATTCATGGGAGACACTCCTGTAATACAATTTTAATACAGTATTATTATCACTAACTGCCGCGCTCGAATACTCATAATTTAATGCATATTCTTTAAGACTTGATACACTCTTCAGATCGGTATATATGATATATGTTTCACCATAATACCCCTCTATCTTTGTATTTTGCAGATTTCCATTACGTACATACCCGTTAAAATCAGTTCCTTCTCTTGTAAGTACGCCTAACGTAGAACTCTCCAACTCTCCTGTCAAAGGCTGACCATCTTCAGTTAAATACTGTATCTGCAAATTCGCTTCATTCGGTTTAATATAAATTCTTACTGTTACCGTCTGACTTGATTTGGTCCATCCAACGCTAAACCCATTTTCCCAATTAATTTCAACATTGTCGACAGTTACCTTAGAAACGGAATATGCGTTATCCAAATTAGGCGTAATATATATACCGCTTACTCCCGGATGTTTATCATGATAACTCGTCAATGATGATCCCATACTATTTCCGCTTAGTTCATCAATTAATTCATATTCAATTTTTCTTGTATTGTCATTACTATTCTCCCACCAATCGGACACAGCAATTTCAACCTGCTTCGCCAATTCTGTTCTCTGTAGGTAATAAAAAACTAATTGATCAGTTGCGGCAAAGTCTTTCCAACTTCCAGAAGATGTATAATATTGGATATTTTCGTTAAAAAACCTTAACCTTTCGATTCTTTGCCCATTTTCTACACGGTTAATGCCTGCATTATTCGTTTGATGATAGTTTGCTGGAAGCACTCTGGCATGCCAAAAAATAAGTTCATCATTCTCTCTTGTTCCTGTAGATGGAGCAACCTCGTCTACCGGCACACCGTTGTCTCCATACTGTGACAGGTCTGTACTGCTGATATTCTTTGACTGCTGTCCGTCCGAACCTGTAACTTCACGATTAGTAATCCAATACTCTGCATTAATGCCAGATGTATCTGTCACTATTATTGTATAGGAATAGTTTCGCCCCCAACTACTAGCTGCCCTTACCATGGCTGTTCCTGGCTTAAGTCCAACTATCTCAATACTATTCCTCTTCTGAGTACCGCCGCTTATAAAGCTAATAACATCGGAACCTGAAGTAACGCTCCAATCAGCATTTAACAGCGTATTTTTATTATTCTCATTATAAAGAGTTAATTTTTCACCAACGGCAATAGTGGTCGAATCATACTGTTTATTACCGCTCACAACCGCATAAATAGTAAAATGCTCAGCCTCAAAGGAAATCTCGCCAACTGTCTGTTCTCCTGGAACATCCACTGTATCGCTTACAGTCTCAACCTTTACTATATCTTCTGGAGCAATTTCACTTTCCTGGGCGGCTGCCTTTTCTTTCTCTTCCTTATTACTATCCTGCACGGTTTCAACACATACAACCTCAACAACATCGGCCTCTGCACTCTGTTCTATAATCGGCTTACCTGTGAATGTAACATTTACAAGCCGACTTCCACTCCACATCTCAGCATCAAGAAGTTTGTCTCCAAGCCACAGATTAATATCATAAGCCATGACTGAAGATACATTCCTTTTGGTATCAGCACTGATTATCTCCTGAACAGCTGTTTCTACATTATCATTGACGCGTACAGCTGTAGCTCTTACTCCTGCTGGCAACACCCCTTCTTCCGCCACTATGTGGATTACCATTCCGTCATCCATCACAAGCTCTGCATCAAAAGCCGGATGTATATCAGTTTCCACCGTATAGACTTCAACCTCCTGCTCCTCATAAACTTCTGGAACAGTATACCACGCAGTCTGCGAACCATCCTCATTATCAGCTATCGAGTCAGCTTCCAATACTTCTCCATTAGCCGTAACACTCTCAACCGCAAATCCAATCTGATTCTTAACTCCAAAGGTTAAACTCTCTCCTTCTTCCACACCTCTGGCGCCATCCACGATACGTGCACTAGCTCCCGGATTAATGGAGTAAGTAATTTTGTAACCATCAAAGTCATCCAAAGCCTTCAACTGATTAATCGTAGTGGTATAAACCTTTGCAGTACTGCAATACCCCATACCAACCAAATCAGTTGTTGATGCTTTATTAACTGTCTCTTCCGGCTTAACCTCCGGTTTCGTAACATCGGAAGGGGTTCCTACCTGAACTTCTTCGGTTGCAGCGGGTGTTTCCGCTGCATCTGTCGTAGTCTCAGGAGTCGTAGTCTCGTCACCCTCTGACGGAGCAGCTGTAGTTCCCTCTGTGGTTGTTTCACTCGGGTCTGTGCTCTCCCCTGCCTCGGCAGTAGTTTCATCCGATGCAGCCGCTGGGGATTCTTCCTGGTTTCCTTCCTGTGCTTCCGTAGTACTTTCAGTCTCTGCTGGGGCTACCGGCTCTGTCTCTTTTTCTGTCGGAGCCTCTGTTTCCTTAACAGCTTCTGTCTTTTCTTCCGGCTCAGCCTCAGGTTCCTTAGCTTCTTCAACTTTTGGAGCTTCTTCAGCATTACCTTCCTCATTATCAGCTACTACCGGCGCATAATGACGGATGATGGATGCCACTGGCTCACCTGTTGCCGCTTCTGGCTCGGCTGCTTCCGGTTCAGGTGCATCTGCTTCTGCAGCCTCCTGAGTTTTTTCCTCAGTTGTTTCCGGAGCATCCGTTGCTTCTTCTGTCGTCGCTTCCTCTGTGGCAGCCGCTTCTGTAGATGTCTCAGTCACACCTTCTGTCGGAGCCGTGCTTCCCTCTTCCGGAGCAGTCGTCTGTTCCTCTCTTGGCGCATCCGTAGACTCACTCTCACCCGGAACAACTGTGGTGGTTTCATCTACCGTTCCTTCTACGGTTGGTACTGTGGTATCAGGAGCTATGGTTTCCTCAGTGCCTGGTCCATTGACATCTTCCGGTGCAGTGGCTGTAGTCTCCTCCACTGGCTTGGAAATGTAATTAATCTCCTCATCACCATATGCCGCTTCAAAGCTCTTTACAGTAATTCTCTTGGTCTTTTTAACCTTTTCTACGCCATTCTCCATCCTTGTGATGTTTGTGGAGCAGCTGATAGTATCTTCCCCATTATTCACATATAAGAAGATAATCTCCTCATCGCCGGTTACCATATACATGTCATCGGCATCTTCCGGCAGTCGAACAAATACTCTCAGTTCCGCATCCATACTGCCGCCGTCCGGATCCGGGTATACTTCTAATACTTTCCCCTCTCCGTAAAACAAACTCTCGAATTTAGCAATGTCTCCATTGGTAAAGTCGAGATCGCCCGGTGATATTACATTGCCGTTTTCGATTGCTTCTTCGATAGCTGTCACCAATTGGGAACCCGTCATTTCGAATGTGACAGACTCTGACGACGATGTAGCCCCATAAGCTGCGTTCAGGTCCGCACCAACATTGGTACATACCATGGCTGCCGCTAACGCGAAGGCCACCAGACGCTTCCGCATGTTATAGACTGATTTCTTTAACATGCCAGACCTTTTTCGTCCTTCCATACTTACACTCCTCTCATAATTTTTTCTTTCTACATAATTCCAGATAAATCCAACTGTCTGAAACTAGTATAGCAAACCACAGTTACAATCTGGTTACAATTTGAGAAAGTTTAAAATTTTTCTTAAATCAATTATGTAATTATAGATTCCCTCGCTATAATCATAGCAAAGAGGGCGTTATGCAAAGCGTTATTTTTCCATGATTTTTCGTTACTTTTTATTTAGATCATTAAAATTTAGCCTGTTTTTTATAACCCTTCCATGTATTTGTATCCACACATTTCCATTTATAAAATTTTAAGAAACTATCGAACAAATGAGAAAAAACCTCATTTTTAATTGTATTATTACCAATAATATGATAAAATGGTTACAGATACAAAAGATGCATATTTTTGAGATTTTTTCTCACATTTTGAGGTGCTATTATGCTAATGCAGTTCAGTTTTAAAAATTTCAAAGCATTCAAAGAGGAAGTTTTGTTGGATTTCCTACCTGCCTCCATCAATGAACATAAAAACACCCTGTTGAAGGATCCGGCTGACGGTGAACGCATACTTCCCCTTATCGGAATCTATGGCCCCAACAGCAGCGGTAAGTCCACGGTCCTCGATGCTTTATCCTGTCTCTCCTCTCTGGTCACAGCATCTGTAACCGTACCAACCAGAATCAGAGACATGCATTGTCTGTTTTCGGCAGATTGTAAGGATATTCCCACTCAGTTTGACGTGTTATTCCGCAGCCAGGGGTTCCTGTTCCGCTACCAGCTCCAGTTCTCAACGGGAACCATCGCTGAGGAGAATCTGTTCTACGGCAGTCTGGGCGGAAGTGATACGGGTATTCTTTTTAATAGGAAAGAATCCGTCATCCATCCCGGACGTGAACTCATCTCCTTCTCCCTTAAGGCCGTACCTCCATCCGTAACTTTGCTGTCATGGCTCAATGCCTATACGGATTCCATACATGCCAGGGCCGCCTATTCCTGGTTCAGCAGAATACAGGGAAACAGTCCCAGGGAACTTCCTTCCGACATGGATACCCGGCGGAGACTGTGCGGTATCCTTAAGGATTTGGGACTTGATATAACGGATTACAGTATCATACCGGACTCAGACCACAAATCCCCTGCTGCATTCCTTGTTCACAGTCCTTATGAAGGCTGCACCTTTGAACTGCCGTGGGAAGAGGAATCCATGGGCACAAAAAAACTGCTCTCACTGCTGCCTTCAGTCCTGGCCAGTCTGGATGACGGAAGCCTGATGATGGCAGATGACCTCGACTGTATTCTTCACCCTCACGCACTCCGTTATCTGATTGCGCTCTATGCCAATCACGAGAAAAATCCTCACAATGCGCAACTGCTATTCACCGCCCATAACACTGCCATTTTACAGCCAACGCAGATGCGCCGGGATGAAATATGGCTCTGCTGCCGTCAGGAAGGGCATGATACGGAATTATACCCTCTGTCCAGTTACAAAAAAGAAAATGGCCTCATCCCGCGTAATGATGAGGCCTATGGAAAGCAGTATCTGGAAGGCCGTTATGGTGCCATGCCCAATATACATGCCTAGAACGCGTTTAATTATTACATTCCAAAATCCGGATACCGTATTCTTTCTATATAATAACAAAGCCGCCGCAGATTCACTCTTCTGCGGCGGCTTATCTAATCCCAACCAGTCTGTTCTATTACTAATCTTTCTGTCAGCTTCCCCTTATTCTTCCTATATCAAACTCTCCGGCATCACCTGGTAATTGAGTTTCACCTTCCTGCCCCCATCCCAGAGATGCAGGTTCCTGTCTATCCTCTCATAAATCCGCAGGCAATACTCATTGGACGTGCCGTTTAGCATGACCAGATATTGGCTTGGATTATAGCAGGTAAATAAATCGCCTTTTCTGAGGGACTTGGCGATGGCATCGTGAAGCTTTTCTGACGCGGTCTTTAAAAGCTCCCCGCCTGTATCCAGAGGTTTTCCCCTGGCATCCAGCAAGGTACAGCACAGAAGCACACTGGAAAAATCCACTCTCTCAGCCATGCGGGCCAAAAGCCGGTAACAGTCGATAAATGCCGGATATGCACAGTAATAAGGGCCGTTAATCCGGTCCCTCTCATGAAGGCTGTCCCTTATATCCTTAAGCGTATCCGATGTATAACGAATCTGTCCGCTCATAATGCGGAACCGTTCCAGCATCTTCTCGGAAGGAGGAAGTCCCTGTTCCTCAAAATACTGGGAAACTGCGACGTCATACACCTGCATGGCTTCCTTGAAGCGCTTCATGGCAATGAGGCAGTCAATTTTCATAATCTGGCATTCCTCATACGGATACAGCTCGCAGGCATAATTACATATCTCCAGAAGGCCGTTATATTCCCGGTTTTTCTTCATGAGACTGCTGGCAGCCCGCAGGCAGCTAAAGTACAGCTCCTGATAGCGCACTCCCACCACTGATACCCATTTCTCGCCGGCAAGCTGGGCCAGAAACTCTCCCTGATACAGACCGCAGGCCCGCTTTAAGAGTGCCTCATCATGGGTACGCAGGGCCTCCTTTGCCGTATTCTCGAAATCCCTGGCATCAATATACACCGGCAGCTCTCCGCTGTCCCACCTGTAGATTCCTCCGTCTGTGCGTATATACTCGCGGGGCGGCAGTTCACTGCCCTCCAAAAGCTTGCGGAGCCGGAATACCGCGGCCCGTAAACTTCCCGAAGGATTGGAGCATTCACCATTTCCGTAGAGCATATCCAGAAGCTCCTCCCTGTGTACGCCCTCCTCTCCTGAATACAGCAATATAAGTACCAGCTGCAGTACCTTTCCCGAAGGTCCTCCGGGAATCTGCAGCGGCTTCCGGTTATATTCCAGCATGATACTTCCCATCATAAATACGGTCAGACCTTCCCCTTCTCTGGCCGGATAACATGTGCCTTCCCCCTTCATTTGTATCCCCCTTGTGGTAAAGCGTTATTTTATATATAACACATTTTACTACAGATTCCTATGTTTTTCCATTATTTATCTTTCATAAACCAAAAATAGTAAGGAACCTCAACCAAAAGCATGACACTCCAGCCTATGGCGCAGGCATATGCAACCCCCGGAAGTCCGATTCCGGGCGTTAACAGGTACACAAACACTACCCTGAGGCTGGTTTGGACAAAGGTTCCCAACAGAGTAACGCTCATCTTTCCCATTCCCCTGAAAAATCCCTGGATTCCATTGGTAAATGCCGGAAACACATAAAATAACGCCATCATTCCCAGATAACTGCTGCCCAATGCCACAATCCCTTCATTTCCCGCCGTTACAAACAGCCCCATAAGCGGCCTTCTGAACAATGTAATGGTTATGCAGATGAATACCCAGTAACATACTTCCAGCATGAGCCCTCTCCTGAATCCCTTTTGGATGCGCTCCTTCCTGCCCGCCCCTCTGTTCTGCGCCACAAATGTGGTAATTCCATGTGAAATGCTCTGCTCAGGCGTAAACGCAAAATCATCAATTCGGTTAACCGCGTTGAACGCCGCAATCATATCCACGCCCAACGGATTGACAGCGCCCTGAATCAACAGCTTTCCGATGGGCTGGCAGGACTGCTGCAATGCTGTAATGCTGCCGTAACGCAGTGTCTGCCTGAGAAGCTGTCTGTCCATGTTAAACTCTCCCCGCCTTAACTGCAGCATGGGAATTTTTCTGTATACATACGTTATGCATAGAAAGGCCGAAGCCGCCTCCGCCACCACCGTGGTAACAGCAGAACATACAATGCCGAATCCCATCCCCCCAATAAAAATCAAATCCAAAACCGCATTTAATATAGAAGAAAAAGCTAAAAACTTGAGCGGCGTTTTAGAATCCCCCACACTCTTAAGGGCAGCCGATACTGCATTATAAAAATAAGTGAACGGCGCGCCCAGAAAAATGATGGACAGGTAAGAAGCCGCCTTGCCCAGTATCTCATCCGGCACTCCCAGCACTCCGAGAAGAGGTTTTGAGAAAAATCCTCCAAGTATGGCTATTAACACTGAAAAATAGCAGCCAAATATGACTGTGGTGGACATTTCCCGTTTCAGCTTTTCTTTCTGGCCGGCTCCATAAAACTCGCTCATCAGTACGGACGCCCCCATACAGATGCCCGATATTCCGAGTATGACAATATTCATCACCGGACTTGCCGTACCTTCCGCTGCCAGCGCCTCCTTTCCAATGAATCTGCCGGCTATGATGGAGTCCACCGCATTGTAGGTGAGCTGGAACATATTGCCCAGAATCAGGGGAATGGAATAACCCACCAGATGTTTTGTGATTCCGCCTTCCGTCATGTTAACTGCCGCCATATGGTTCTCCTTCTGTCCCTCATTTTATATATAAATACCTTTATCCCAGGAAAAGGCCCGGCAAGACCTTCTGAATCCTTTCAACCTTCTGCCGGGCCTGAATCCATGTGGAATGGAATGTGAATGGTATTCTGTTAATAACTGCGCAGCTTATCTTCCTCCTCTTCCGTGGTCTTATCAATGGATCGAATCTCCACATCATATCCAAAACGGTCATTCACCTTTACATAGACCTTATCCCCTGCCTTGCGGCCCCTTATGGCCTTTCCCAGAGGCGAGTCAATACTGATTAACCCCTGAAGTGAATTACCTCTGACAGTGGTTACAAGTTTATACCGTTCCGTCTCATCATCATCGGGAATATAGACCTCTACCGTATCTCCCAGGCCAACTTCCCCTTCCCTGGAGTTATCAGATATAATTCTGGCGGTTTTTATCATTTTCTCCAGATAACGAATCCTGCTCTCATTCCTGTTCTTATCCTGCTTGGCTGCCTTATATTCAAAATTCTCACTTAAATCCCCATGGGCCCTGGCTTCCTTCACTGCCTCCAGAGCTTCCTTGCGGACCACTAATTTACGGTATTCTATTTCTTCCTGCATTTTCTTTATATCACTGGCTGTCAGATTATCATACATTATATTGTTCCCTGTCCTTTCTTTTCCGGAATTCCCGTCTGTGCCTTCATACAGCCGTTCTACGGATATGTCCGAAGCTGTCCGCCGGCACTTAAGTCATACACCTTTCCGGGAGCCAAATTTCCATAATCCACATGGGCAATATATGGATTGGCCTTATTATAGTAAGCGGCAAAAATACGCTCTACGTCCTGATTTGTCGTGGTCTTAAAACACCGGTCCGCCAGGGTCTGAGGCATCAGACCGGTCACGGACAGATCCACCTTATACCAGCTGCCTCCCGCTTCCACGTAAACAAACATATGGTCCTTATCATTGTCATCCGGTGCACAGAAGCAATTAAGGCCCATGGCCCTGGTTAACATCTGATATGCCACGGAAATGCCCTCGCAGACCGCTTTATGATTTACCAGACAGCCATAGGCGGTAAATGAGGGATCCCCAGAGGTATCCTCTCCGTTAACGAACCTGGAATACAATCCCTTATCATAAGTACAGCTGGAAGCAATGAAAAGAGCCGCATGCTTTGCCCGTTCCAGTTCGCTGGCGTCCCTCCAACGGTAACTGTTCAGATAATCCCGGACTACCAGAGCCAGGGCATTGCGCTGCTGCCTGTAGGTATCGCTTCCCACATTGTCCTGATACAGAGCCACCTGGCCAAGCACCAGAAGGCTGTCGCCATCCACAGCCATTTCCCCGGTTCCTATCTGATCGCTTTCTCCGTACAATGCCTTGCACAGGTCGTCGGAAAGCCCAAAATAATTATACAGCCCATAATTATAATCCTGACGCAGGCGTCTTTCCATCACCGGTTCACCTTTTGCATTCCATCCCATGATTACATCCACATACTGAAGCCCGGCCTGGTCCATATAATCCTTCAGGGGGTAGTTGGCATCATAGGACGCTTCCCATCCTCCAACCGTCCACGCCCCGTCCGGTCCCACCTGGGACCAGGTTCCCGCATAGACAGTAGCGGATAATAAAAGGGCTGCCGCAGATGCCGCTGCCAGCAACCTTACCACGGACCGGCCTATGTTTGATTGTTTCATATCCGATTGCTTCGTATCCGATTGCTTCATGTCTGTCTCTCCCCCGCCGAATCGTCTTACCATAATCCTGTCTCCTGCTTTTATAAATTGTTTATTTTCCCTTTAGTTTCTTTATTGATTCTTTAGCGTGTGCTCAAACTTTGGCCATATTTTCCCTGTATAGTAATATTTGTAAGGCGATAGACCTTTTACTATACAGGAAAACACTTTTTCATACCTATGACCGGCAGCTCCCCTTCTGCCGGTCCCCTCCAAATGAAAGATAAGTTTACCGATTCAGGTAAACTTATTTTTTTATGCGCATATGCTATAAAGAAATCATTTTTACAGGAGACACCATATGACCAACCAATCCGTCACTCCTGCTGACATCTTTGCCGATTTGCTGCGCTTTCGGGCCCCTGCCGCCATTGCCTGGGTCAGAGGCGGAAGTGCCGCGCCCAACCTAAGCGGCCTGGTAAAATTCTACCAGACTCCTTACGGTGGCGTACTGGTGGAAGCCGAAATCTTCAATCTGCCAAACAAACAGGTACCCGGCTCCACAGACTTTTATGCTATGCACATCCACCAGAACGGTGACTGTTCTGATGACTTCGCCAAAACAGGGGACCACTACAATCCATCCGGCAAGCCTCATCCGGACCATGCAGGCGACCTGCTTCCCCTTCTTGGAAACGAAGGTTATGCCTGGCTTTCCTTCTATGACAAGCGCTTCTCCACAGACGACATTATCGGCAGATCTGTAGTTATTCACAGCCATGCCGACGACTTTACATCCCAGCCCGCCGGAAACTCCGGAACAAAAATCGGATGCGGTGTCATTGAAAAAGCGGATTATCTAAAAGTATAGCACAATGGCAGGAAAATATCATCCCTACAGTTTTCACAAAAATACCCAGGAAATGCAGCAGAACAAATTACAGACAGAAAGTACCGGATACCGCCATTAATACGTGCGGAATCCGGCACCTTCCATAATATCCAGATCCCGGAACACAGCTGCCGCCGCTGCCTCGTATTCTTCCAATCTCTGTGATTTCTTTATTCTCTTAATGTATTTCCCATTGTCGGAAAAAATCTGAATCATACAGGTCCACAGCTCCTTCATCTTAAACAGGACATTTCTGTCCCCGGACATGATTGTTCGGTAGCCTTCGTATATCATCTGGTGGAATTTCCTTAAGGTTTCTTTGCCGGTTCCCGCCTCACCGGAATCTGCCCCTGCCGCAATTCTGTCCAGCAGTCCGGGATTGGATATGATTCCACGGCCCAGCATGACTCTATCCAATTCCGGATAATCTCCGCACAATGTCTCGTAACCAGATACAGTAAATATATCCCCATTATAACACACCGGAGCCCGGCTGCCGTCAAACCCGCTGCCAAATGCCGGCATGTTCGGGGTGTTTTTATAGTAATCCGTACGGACTCTGGGATGGAGAATTAATTCCTTCAGCGGATAGCGGTTGTAGATTTCTAAAAGGCCCGTGAATTCATCCGGCGATACCAACCCCAGCCTCGTTTTAACAGACAGTTCCATACCCATCCCTTCCATCTTCCCGCATACCTCGTCCAGAAACCGGTCCAGGCTGTCCGGCAGCCCCAGGAAACCGGCTCCTTTATACTTGGACACCACGGTACCGGATGGGCAGCCCAGATTCAGGTTTATCTCAGAATATCCGTATTCCTGTAATTCCTTTGCCGTTCGTATAAAATCCTCTGCCTGGTTTGTGAGTATCTGAGGGACTACGTACATGCCCTGGTTGTGTTCTGGCAGAATGTCGTTTAACTCCCGAAAGCTTAGACTGCTGTTGGCCTTTGGGGACAGGAAGGGAGTGAAGTACTTGTCCATGGGATGATAGCAGGCGTGGTATGCGTTGCGGTATATATAGCCGGTGAGGCCCTCCATGGGCGCCATGTAATATTTCATTTTCATATCAGATATCACTCAATTCTCAAAAAATCACTGCCCTTTAAGTCAATATCATTGGGCACCCTCACCTTACACCTTGATATCATTCTTAAATTCTGTAATATTTTATTAATTTCTGCTGTCATTATATCCCCATCCTCCTCCCGCAGGCATTTAATAATTGCATTCAGACTTCCCCTGTAACTCCTTTCTAATTCTATGGCATTATCTGTCAGCCATCGCGAAAATGGATGGCTGGCATTGATTATATTTCGGCCTATGCTGTTTTCTTCCGTCAAAATGCGGCTGTCCGCCTCATCTGATTCCGCAAATAACAGAGGAGGAAATACAAGTTCGCTTTCCGTGAATCCATCTTCCCTCAACCCTATGGCGTACAAAGACATACTGCATCCGTTACTGCTCATTTTACACTTCAGTCTGCAATTCTTTTGGACCAATGCCCGAACTATATTTTCATCCGGCCTGTCTTCAATTTCAAAGGAATTACTGTGAGACAGTGAACCGGTGTTTATGCATATGCCATTATCTTCATCGTTCTCCTTAAGCATGGTCTTTAATTTTTCAATTGTCAGATTTATCCCGCACAGATAAACCGATTCCGCCGCCTTGGAAAACTCAGCATTATTCAATAATATCAAATACTCACTTAAAGGACAGTTATCATAATATCCTATCTGTCCATAATCCAGTTCTGTTCCCGGAAGCCGGCGTTCCAATACAGACAGGTATCCCATGGTCTCCACGGAAAAGTGCTTAACACGTTCCCTGCTCATATTCAACACCGGTTTAAACCTTCCCTGTAAAAGTACGATTGTATAATCAACCCATTGTCTCAACCAGCTGTAGTCTGACCAATTCCAGTTAACTTTAATTCCGTTATAGGCTGTGACGGACACCCCGTTTATGCCCCTTTCCCTGCCCTCCATATAGTGATACATATATTTTTCAGCTAACCTTTTCAGCTGAGGATTTCTCTCCAGGGGAACCGAAATGTTTACTGTGCTGCGATTTGAAAGTTCTGTCTTCTCTAACCCATTATATATCTCCAGCCCTCTGTTTACTATTTCCTCCAGTTCATCTGATGCAACATCCCCGTCATTGCCGTTCAATTCCTGCAGCAGCTGTTCTTTGCTGTATTTCTTCGTCTGAAGCATTTCTCCGCATTGTCTGTGAATATGGCTTATATCTTTATATTTGTGAAACATTTCTTTTACAGCTGACGCAAGGCCGCCTACATTTTTCTATTGCGTGTATAACGTTGACAACATGTACTTCGTCATGCAGGGTATAGGTGGGAAATGTATCCCGTACTGTTTTTAACATGGTAATCGCCGCGTCACATAAGGATTCCATGGCATGCTGATTCTTTACGCTTATATTTCCTTCCAGTTTTTTCCATAATAAAGTATCTTTATATTTCATCTGACAATCCCCGATTTCCGTTTTACCGTATTTGGTTAATCCTGGTTATATTATACTATAAAATATTATCCGCGTATATTGGTGATTTGCGTAAACCAGCAGCAGACCGGAAACGCAAACCGGAAGCAGCCAGATGGAGATAAATAACCAACAGTCAGCCTAAGTTACTCCTCTTCAAAAGGAAAATAGAATCCCCAGGGAGCTGCAACTCCCTGGGGATTCGTCTGTGCACCATTGAAACACATTCGCTTTTCTCTGCTAATATTATATTACGTCATATAATCAGAAATGTCAAGAAGATAACTTACATCAATTTTTCTGTTCCAACCACAGAAAATTCTTTTTCCTTATTAAACCACCTATTTACAAGGAGGTTCCTAGAATTTCCCAGCCTTCGCCGCTTCCTCGATGCTAACCGCAATCGCCACTGTCATACCAACCATTGGGTTATTACCAGCGCCGATAAGCCCCATCATCTCAACATGTGCAGGTACGGAAGAAGAACCCGCGAACTGAGCATCAGAATGCATACGTCCCATGGTATCGGTCATGCCGTAGGAAGCAGGACCAGCTGCCATGTTGTCCGGATGCAGGGTACGGCCTGTACCACCGCCGGATGCAACGGAGAAGTACTTCTTGCCCTTCTCTACGCATTCCTTCTTATAGGTTCCCGCAACCGGATGCTGGAATCTGGTTGGGTTGGTGGAGTTACCGGTAATGGAAACATCAACACCTTCCTTCCACATGATAGCAACGCCTTCTGTTACGTCATTAGCGCCGTAGCAGTTAACCTTTGCGCGAAGTCCCTCGGAGTAGGACTTTCTCCACAGCTCTTTAACCTCGCCTGTATAGTAATCCATCTCTGTCTCCACATAAGTAAATCCGTTGATTCTGGAGATAATCTGTGCAGCGTCCTTTCCTAAACCGTTCAGGATAACGCGCAGTGGTTTCTGGCGAACCTTGTTTGCCTTCTCAGCGATACCGATAGCGCCCTCAGCGGCGGCAAAGGACTCATGGCCTGCCAGGAAGCAGAAACAGTCAGTCTCTTCTTCCAGAAGCATCTTGCCCAGGTTGCCGTGTCCTAAACCAACCTTACGCTGGTCAGCAACAGAACCCGGAATACAGAATGACTGAAGGCCCTCGCCGATAGCTGCAGCTGCATCAGCTGCCCTTCTGCAATCCTTCTTAATAGCAATAGCAGCACCTACTATGTATGCCCAACAGGCGTTCTCAAAACAGATTGGCTGGATTTTCTTAACCTGATCATAAATGTCCAGGCCTGCATCTTTCGTAATCTTCTCAGCTTCTTCAATGGAAGCAATGCCATAGCTGTTTAATACAGAATTGATTTTGTCAATTCTTCTCTCATATGATTCAAATAATGCCATCTTCTTATTCCTCCTATTCGGTCTTCATCATTCTTTACGTGGATCGATAATCTTAACAGCGTCAGCAACGCGGCCGTACTGGCCCTGTGCCTTCTCCCATGCTGTGTTAGGATCGTCGCCCTTCTTGATGAAATCAGTCATCTTGCCAAGGCTTACGAACTGATAACCAATGATCTGATCGTCTGCATCCAGTGCAATACCGGTTACATAACCTTCAGCCATCTCCAAATAGCGGGGACCTTTCTTCAGGGTTCCGTACATGGTTCCAACCTGAGAACGGAGGCCCTTCCCTAAATCTTCCAGACCAGCTCCTACAGGAAGTCCATCCTCAGAGAATGCACTCTGTGTTCTTCCGTAAACAATCTGAAGGAACAGTTCTCTCATAGCTGTATTGATAGCGTCACATACCAAGTCTGTATTTAAAGCTTCTAACACAGTACGGCCCGGCAGAATCTCTGCTGCCATAGCGGCGGAGTGTGTCATACCTGAACATCCGATGGTCTCAACCAGGGCTTCCTGGATGATTCCTTCCTTTACATTCAGTGTCAGCTTGCAGGCACCCTGCTGAGGAGCACACCAGCCTACGCCGTGGGTCAGGCCGGAAATGTCTTTGACTTCTTTTGATTTTACCCATTTTGCTTCTTCCGGAATTGGAGCAGCGCCATGATGAACGCCCTGTGCAACTGTGCACATCTCTTCTACTTCATGTGAATAAATCATGTGTTAAAACTCCTTTCAAAAATGAATTTGATCAAGTACAGTGCCCATTCGTTAAATTTATCACATCATACTTGGTTCTATTCTCTCACAAAATCCGACATTATGCAAGTGGTTTATTCTCTGGTATTCCTTATATTTTCGACATGATTTAGTATCATTTTTACCAATTTTATAATCTGGTATTTTGTTTATTAAAGATTCATCCGGTACAGAAAGGCTGTCAAGCCACAGCATATCAGCCGCGGCACCTATGCCTTCATCCTCTTCATAATATGAAGATAATACCCAAAGAAAATAATTCCTTTTACAATGCTTGAAATAGTCAGGGCCCACCAAATGCCATTCAGGCCCAGGGCCGTTCCCCCCAGTATCACGGCAAGCGGAATGCGCGCCGTTGTGAGAATAATGGTTATGACAGACGCCTCCATTGTCTTTCCCATACCGGACAGAGCTCCCACAGTCATCAGTTCCACACACATGAACATTTCTGAAAATCCGATAATGCGAAGATAATCAGCTCCGGCCGGTATAACCTCCGGCTCATGGATAAACAGGCTGAATATGGACGCTGCCCCAAATATAAGGAGGCATGTGGTAAAGATACCCCATATAAACATAATGACAGATGCCGTCATATACCCCTTTTTTACCCGCTTCAGGTTTCCCGCGCCATAGTTTTGCCCTACAAATGCATTGATGGCTGTCCCGAAACCATCTGCTGTCATCCACGAAATGGATTCAATCTGTCCTCCTACTCTCTGGACTGCCACCGCCGTATCACCCCATGCAGTGACGAATCTGGTAAGGACCATGGATATCCCGCAGTACAGCATACTCTGAATCGCAGCCGGAAATCCAATCCGCACCATGGTTTTAATATTGGATAAGGGCGTAGGAATCCAAATCCGCATCTGAGCTGCCAGCACAGGATCCTTCCTCATGGAAATCACCAGGACCAGAGACACGATAAACTGGGCTGTCACCGTAGCAACGGCTGCACCGGCTACTCCCATGCCGTGAATTGGCCCCAGGCCAAAGATAAGCAGAGGATCCAACACAATATTGGCTCCCATACCGATGCAGTTGGCCACAAAGGGAGTCCTGCTGTTGCCGGAAGCCGTATACAAGCCCGTCAGTGTCTGTCCAATAAACGCAAAGAGAATAAGGCCGCATGCAATTCTCAGATACACAATTGCATCTTTGACCACCAAAGACGAATTGAGGTGGAAAAAGCCTATCAGAGGGCCCGCTAAAAGATTTGTTATGATTCCATACGCAGCAGCCAGAACCAGAGCCAGCTGCAAGGCTCCCTTTCCGTACTGTACCGCTTCCCTTCTGTTTCCTTCCCCATAGGCATGAGCAGATTTTACCTGTCCCCCCATCCTGGCCAGGGCGGCAGCACCGGAGGACAGCCAGGTATACATAGCAGCCGCTCCAACCGCTGCCACTGCATCGCTTCCCACCATGCCAATCCAGGCCATATCCGTCAGATTATAGGCAGTCTGGACCAGTGATGTGGCCATGATTGGCAGTGCCAGCTCAGACAGGGATGTGAGTATATTTCCATTTAGTAAGTCTATATTCTTTTTCACTAATGTCACCTATTGCCACCGTATTTGCATAAAGCTTCTATTACTATACTATTTTTCTGCTTTATATGCAATATACATGACAGCCAGGGACAGCGTTAACTTGTTTGTTTTACACGCCCCATCCCCACCAATCCCAACAGCCAGCGTCACACCCACTCAAAAAATCCAGAAAAATATGTGCTGTCCACCTCAGAAAGTACTACTATACGGGTATCACATACCATGCAGCAGCGCCTGCACAATCAGATATTGGTCTTTGCCGTAGCAAGTTGAAAGCGTTATAAGTTTCTCATCCCCTTCTGGAATGATTCCCGTCTCATAGAGGGACGCTGCCCCCATTTTCTCAAGATAGGGCAGCCACTCCTCCTCCATAAAGTTAGTGCCATAGGCTCCGGCGTCGCTCTGATGACGGAGCTGACAGGAAAAAATGGGACATTCCAGCCACTTTCCCCTGTAAAATACCTGTATGACAGGATTTTCCCGAAAAAAAGCTTCCTCGCCATATTTTTTCAAATCAGCAAACATACTTCCGTCCTTCATGTTATGCCCATACAGCACCGTGTTGTCCACGGCCAGGGGAACAGCCGAGGAATCCGCAAAAACGCAGCCTGATATATGCTGTTCCTGATAAAAGTTATGATTCAGATAATATTCGTTATCTTCATGCCGCACCACCGGATAATCAATTTCGGTTCCAGGTACAGACAGCCAGAACTGGTATTCCGGATTGATGGAAACCAGGGCCGCTTCATTCAGGTCAGGCTTTCCACAGGCAGAATTTCCTTTAGGGTTTTCCTTCCCGTCAGTATACCTCACCTCATCCGAATATCCCTCTCCATTAGCATCCACCGCCTCAGCAGCATATCCTTCCCGGATTTCCTTCACTTCCCTTCCATAAGCCTCATCCTGTACCATACGATACCCCCTGCGCCCATCAGCATAGTCCAACCCCGTCTTCACCAGAAAACGCAGGCTGAACACAACTCCCGCGAAGAACATGAACATAGCCACCGCCATACCATACGGTCTTGTCCGCTTAATCATAGTCAGAGCCACGGCTGCAATCAATACCACAGAACAAATCCCAACTACAAACGCAGTTATCCCCGAAAACAGCGGCCGCACACTGTTTTTAACAACATACCTCTCGTCAATCCCTGAATATCCAATCTGTCCGCTCTTGTCATCCCCTTCGATGTCATCCAGAAATACGCTCCTGCTGATCTCCCCTCCATAAACTGCTGTGCAGTCCGCAACCATTTTACGTCCGACCGCTGTCAAATTTCGGCACAGCACCCCATCCTTCTCATAAATCTCACCATTCCACTGGAATTGGTCAATCCTGTACGCTTCCGAATCCAGGCCTGCCTGACTTAAAATTTCCGTCTCATGGCTTGTCAGGCTCTCCCTAATCTCCTCCTTCCGTGCTTCAATCCTCACCCCGCCAACTTCATAAAAACCTGCGTCATAATCCGTCACCGTCAAATCCAGCCGGAACCCGTCCTCCCAATGTTTATCAGAAAAATGATAACTTACCAGTGGCAGCAGAACATTCCGTTCCTTTCCTGATATATCGTCTCTGGCTAATATCCAGGCGGTCTGCGGGACAGGCTCTATGTCTTCCATAGAGGTATATATCATCTTCCCTGAGACAGATAAGGTATCCGTTTCCTCCGCCATCACATCAAAGGCCAGATAAATTGTTATGGGTATCAAAATCAGAATAAATACCATCCATTTCCTGCCCTGACTCCATTCCTTCTTTCGTTTCATACACAGACACATACTAAAGCCCGCCACACATAAAACTGTCATTGCTGCTGCCGCTGCCACGGGCAGGTCGTCTCCGGTCCTTACCGTATCCCTGTGGCCGGACCCAAAATGATATGTTCCTTTTCCAAACCGGTTTCCCACTTGATACACAGCTGTAATGCTTCCTATTTTCCTGACCGGCGGCTTTTCCTTCCAATTATATATAATTATTCCGTCCTGTGTGGTTGTACCATCCTGCATCACCGCACCGTCCTGCGTCATTGCTCCACCCAGTATCCGACCCACCGCATCCAGTGTAAACTCGTATACCTCATCAGACAGCTGATATCCCTGAGGTGCCTCTGTCTCACGAATGACATACAGGCCGGGTGTTGCTGAATGATAAGTAAATGTACCGTCCGCGCCGGTTACAGCTTCGGTTCCCCCCTCGCCCTCAGTCTCCAGCCCCTTATCCGCAACACCGCTTACTCCTTTTTCGATCCTGAACCTGGCTCCCATAAGAGGCAGGCCGCTGTCTCCATCCAGCTTTGTAATTGTAAACTCCAATTCCTTATCCACAACCTCATATGTACCCCTTATGACATCACTGCCATTGACTGTAAAACTGAATATATCTGGATTTAATGCATATCCGTTTGGCGCCTTTGTTTCCCGGAAGGTGTATGTACCATTTTCGGGCCTTCTTATGCGGAACGTTCCTGTGCTGTCGCTGACAGAGGTACCGATTGCCCGGCCCGTCTGGTCATAAAATGTGAATTCCGCCCCCTGGAGTACCTTTCCGGAAACATCTGTTTTCTTAAATGTAATGTACTCCACCTTTGGTCTTGGTCTGTTGCCTCCGCCGGATGAGGATGCTGTCCGGTTCTCAAACCGGAATACCTGAATCATATTGTGCAATACCTTATCATCCCCCCGGCCCATTTCCGGTCCCTCTGTCCCGGTCCAGTCCTTTACCACAATCTCCTGATCCTCAGTCCTCTCATATCCGGATGGGGCCTGAAGTTCATGGATGATATATGTGCCCGGTTTCAATCCGTAAAAACGCTGTCCGCTACCTGCCTCGGATGTCCACTCCCGGACCACCGTTCCGTCAGACTTATCAATGAGCTGCAATCTGGCGCCTCCCAGCAGGTTTCCTGTTTCCGCCGACGTCTTTTCCACATCTACGATGGTTGTATAATTGCGCATAACCAGACGGGGAATCTCGGTCATTCCGTCCCTTATAGTAAATTCGACGGGAGTTTCCTGCAGTTCATATCCCTCAGGCGCTTTCACCTCAACCAGACGGTATTCTCCTGCACTCAGATTCTTTGTATAATGCCCCTGCCTGCCGGTTGTCCATTCTTCCGCTGTCTCCCATCCTGATTCCGTCCTGCGCTCGATTCTGAGTACTGCGCCTTCCAGCATTTCCTCTGTATTACCTGACAGCTTGTCCGTAACTACCCGGTTGGTGTCGTTGGCGGGGTTATATTCACAGACAATGATGTCTGTCAGCTCATTCCTGTAATGAAATTGGAATTCATACGGTTCAATGGTCAGCATGTGCCCGGGGGCTGCCTTTGTCTCACTGCACACATAGGTATAGGGTTTAAAATTCCCATCCCGGTCCACATAGCCAATGGGTTGTGGACCAAACTGAGCCTGTCCCTGCTGGTCCGTGGTTACGGTACCGCATATGGAGCCCGTTGTCTGGTTCACCAGGCAAAACTCTGCTCCCTGCAGTTTTTCATCCGGCTGGTCCGAATCACTTTTTATAATACGGAGAATTCCATCTGGGATTTCATCTGTCATTTCTGTTTTTTGCAGTATCCGGCTGTCCGTAATAGTAAAGGGAATATCTACCGACTGCAGAAATCCGTACGGAGTTGTTATCTCCCTGAGGATATATTCACCTTCCGGGATGTACTCCAATATATGAGGTTTTAAATCCCCTGGCTGAAAACCTGGCGGGATAAGCCCTTGGTACTCATCCTCCTCCGTGTACCTTCCGTCCAGTCCCGAAATCCAGACCGCCTCAATATCCTGATATTGTCCATCTTCTGAGGGTTGGTGGAGCACAAGAGGCATTTCCGATACATTTCCCCTTTCATCCACCGGATAAATGGCAAGTTTTGCACCGTTTACCTCCTTACCGCCGGTGATATCCACCTTGGAGACCTCCAGTTCAAGCGGCTTATCCCCCATCTTAAAATATTGTATCTCTTTCAAGTGTCCTTTTTCTTCTATATTAATAAGTATGGGGTCCGCTGTGGCATAGCCCTCAGGATTTTCTGTCTCTGCCAGCACATAATTTCCTACAGGCAGATACTCCAGGCGCACGGTCCCTTGCTCCGTATAATAATACCGTCCCTGATATGTGCCGGGAATCTCCCGGAAATCATAATCATACTTTATGATTGGATGATTTCCGCCTGCGTCCGGGACCACGCGGCCTGTGGCCGCCACCTCCTGACCATCCTTATATGTAGCGGCCCGGAATGTGAATATCCTTCCCGTTTCATCGTACCTGGGAATTCCATTTTCCAGCACCGGAAATCCCTTTTCATCCAGTATTGGACGGTATAAGGTCAGGTACGCTTCGCTGTCCCCGTAGATTACATCACCATTTCTTGTGTCGTATTTCAGAATATCAATGGACGTAAAATCATCCTCCATCTCAAAGCTCTGAACATCCCCTGTTTCCAGTACGTCAATATTCACCGCCTCTGACTGAACATATCCCTGTTCATAAGGACAAATGGTTTCCTCCAGTACATAATATCCAACTGGAATGTGGTCAATCCAATGGGGTTCTGTTGTCGTTACAGGTTCCCCGTGTTCATCCATCTTCATGTTTCCGTTATCATCGTACTGGTATCCGCTTATCCATGAGGCATAGACCTGGCCTTTTTTGTATATGCCATCCTGCTCCTTAAGGGGGCTTCCGTCACTGTCCAGACCGGCCCGGTACAGGGTCATGACCGCTCCTCTTACCTCCTTCTGGGTCCGCACATCCAGCTTCGCAAAGGCAGTTTTGGTAAATTCATTCTGCATGAAATATTTCTGTACCTCGTCTGTGTCCCTGAGTATAAGCCCCATATGCCTGGCCTGGATATATCCCTGATCATAGGGGACGCCCTGCTCTTCAAGTATATAGGCGCCAAAGGGCAGGCGGGCAATCGAATGTCCGGCGCCGGACGTTTCCGGATTTCCGTAAGAGTCCATGCTGTTGTCTGTTGTCCAGGACTCATCCTTTGCCGCTACGTTTTTGCCTGTATAATAGATGGGCAGTCCATTTTCATCATCCACTGTTGTTTTATTCTCATAAATCGTCTGTCCATTTTCATCCTTCCGTACCTGTATGGATTTGACCAGTATCTTATTTCCCTCATCATCCACTGTGTATGCCAGCATACGTCCATAGTCATCATAGACATATGCCATGCCGGTGACGGAATCCGCGAAACACAGCGGATTCCCTTTTTTATCCAGCACCAGCAGCTCTCCCGTATCCGGGTCTTCCCTGGTATCCACCTGATTCAAATCATAGAAATACAGATTTACCGGGCCATTATCCACAATGACGGTATCCCACACATTCCACGAGGCCTTATGTGTTTTCATGGCGTTACCCGGACTGTTTTCCTCACCAACCACACGTATTTCCTTATGAGTACCGGTATTTGTATCCGTAATCCCCGTTACCCTGCCGTCCTTGACAGTAGCGCTTACGCCCTTATAGACATGTTCCCCCGTTTTTTCAATTTCCATGGCATGGTACAGGGACAATCCTGCGCCGGATACGGAAATGTCAAAGCGGATTCCCCTGCCTGAAAAGGTACCGTCTGGCAGATACAGCGGTTTTACGCCGGGCATGGCCTTTAGCGCCTTTTCCGTCCCCTCCGCTATATGTTCTGAGTATTCGTCAAATGGCTTAGTCACATCCCCATCCCACTGCATGGTTTCCGGATTGTAAACAATATCTCTCACATCCCCCCGTTCCTCCAGCTTTTCCTTACGGCCGCTTACCTTATAAGCCAACCGGTCCCCGGCGTCATTGACCGTGACATTTTCCTCAAAACCTCCACTTGTTTCCGCCATGCCCTGTGCATCGGTCTTCTGAAGGATGTTCTGGTTTCCCACCAGGGAATCCCCGTCCTCCACTTTATGAATTTCCATCCTGGAAGGATAGTCCTCCACCTTTATCCGGCTGACAGTCCGGGTCCGGACTTTATTGGTACTGCCGGCCACTGGAATGGCATACTGGTATTTCACAGCCGTATCCTCTTCCCATCCATCCGTGGTTCCGTCCGTATTTCTTTTTTCCCTGTAAAACGATACGCTGTCCGCGTACACTTCAAACGCCACCGGACGGCTCTTTACATACCCTCCCGGGGCCTGGATCTCCACCAGCACATAGGCACCTGCTCCCAACGGCTTATAAGTCTCAATGTATCCCACCGGCACCTTTTTCACCTGACCGTCTATAACTATTTCCCTGATTGTGGAGTATGCCTTGAAAATTCCTGTCTCATTCCCCTCCTGGTCCTCCTGCCTAATCAGCTGGCTTTCATCATACTGCGGGATCCCTTCCTTATCCAGACGCACAGGCAGGTCGTCCCTACTCCCATTATTCTTACCTACTCTCGGATACAGAATCCTCTTCCCGTCTGCATCCGTCACGGGATTTCCCCTCCAGTCCACAGCCTCGCCGTACAGCACATTTCCGGACCCTGCGACCGTGCTCATTCCCTTTTTCTCCACATCCCTTTTAGCCGCATATATCTTAAACAATGCGCCGTCATGGATAATGGAATCGCCTGTCTCGGAATCCAGCTTCTCAATACGAAGTCTGGAATTATAATACTCGTCCTCAAAATCCTCCTGGGCAAAGGCCACGAAATTAAAATCCCCGCCAGTTCCGGAGGGAATCAGAGTCTCCACATTTCCCGTGTCCGGATTGATTCTGTCCACCGCGGGAGGCAGCACGGTCCACGGAACCAGCATAGAGGCAAATTTACCGTCTATGGCTGTCCGCATCCCTTTCATCGTTGCCACCTGGTCCCTGACTTCCAGCTGTCCGTCTGCTGTTTCATATCCGTCATAGACCACCCCGTCCATAATTCCGGCGTCTTCGCTCTGGGAGGTATATCCGGCATAATATCCCTTTACGGCATTATTTCCGCCATCCATATATTCTTCTTCATAGGGTGCTTGGGATGTCAGGCTGCGGCCCGGCCGCACATCCTTATCCAGGCCGTATTTATATATCTCGAATCCTCCATCCTGTCCATTGGCCTGTATGATATGGGTCTCCTCATTGAAACGTATCTTATATTTGCGGATCAGGTCTTCCGGCGTATCCGTGCTGTCATACCGGAAATAGGGACTGCCTGTCTGATAATTGACATCCGCTTCCCCTGTGCCCTCATCCCGGCCGATATCCGGCACAAACGGAAGGGTGATCTCCCTGGGATAGTCCCTGGTAAAATGCCGGTTTGCCAGCTCCCTGTCCACGTCCGCGGGAACCTGCTCCACGATGATGTATGTGCCATACGCGAGCATGATGGAATGATTATAATAATCATCCTTCCCATTCCTGGTGTTGCACTGCAGTGTGGTCACATCATTGTCAGCCCCTCCGCCAGCGTCGCTGTCCCAGGCAATGGCCAGCCTGTCATCCAGTCCGGTAAAAACAGACAGATAGCTCCCGGCCTCTTTCACAGCCCGAAGAAGCGCCTTTTCGTAGGCCGCATCGCTGTTAAGTCCAGGTTCCGCCGCAAGAATTTCCATTTTATAGGTATCTATATCATAGTAATCCACAGCAAACTGCCGTATCGCCTCCTGCGGCTTTTTCCCTTTTTCCACCTGCACTGCCGCGTACATGGCGTCAAAGAATTTTGTGTAATCATAGCTTCCATCTTCTTTTGTTTCCAAAAGCCGCTGTCCGTTTCCGTCCTTAGGAGGCAGAAAGATTTTCTGGACATCTCCTTTAAAATCCGCTGTCCCTATATCTTCTGAAATGATGCTGCCAGCGCTGTCCACAAAGATATTTTCCAGATTACTCTTCAGATATGCCTTGAATTTAAACTGACTCAGCAGCTTTGCGCCCTGGGAACTGCCGTCTCCCTTAAATAAACCCAGCAGCACGGTCAGCGGGTCGTTGTGGACAGCTCCGTATGTATTTACGCCGTCATAGGATGACTGGGAAATATCTTTTGTGACCTTTACGGACTGCTTGATGACTCTCTGCAATACCAGCAGCGGACCAGAACCAGTACCGGCTTCCTGCACCGGCTGATTCTGCCCCGGATAATTCAAAGCCTGGAATACTACATAGCTTCCTTCATCCAACGGAGGAACCGCAGCAAAGGCGCTTACCCCGACTCCAGCTATGTCTGTCAGGTACTGGCTGTAAGGCAATTCCTCCCCTTCCCAGTCAATGGATTTCTCTTTTGTCACCACCCGGAATTCCGTATATACCGGCTCTGTCCTGTCACTCCAGTCCATGGAATTCTCCACATGAATCACATAGCTCCCCGTAGCCCCATCATAAACAGCAGAAACCGGCTCCAGCTTATCTGTTTCATATGTTTCTGTTCTGTCTTCATACTCATAGACACGCTCCAGGAGAGGAATGGGATTCCCCTCCCTGTCAAGGACAATATCCCCTTCTCTGTAAGTCTCATACAGCGGCTGATACACTGTTTCGGCCGCAGCTTCTATATTGCTCCCAAAAGGAATGGCCGTGTTTATTTCCCGTTTTTCTCCTACTGACACAACGGCGCTTTTCAGGCTGTACTCACCCTTTTGATACTCAATCCAGTAACCAACCATCCCGGCCAGCCCCCCTGACACCTCTGCCGTTTTTCGGACATACAGTTTACGGTTCACGGAGTCATAGACCGCGGGGAAGGCGGCATCGGCCAATGAATAATCATGGCGCAGCAAAGCAAAGAAACTACCCTCCATCTCATATATATCCTCCACAGACCCGCAGTCAAAGAAGTTATGGACCGTATACCAATCCATGATTTCCTCTGCCGCCTGTGCGTTGGTCTGGCCCGAAAGCCGGATTTTTGTCCACGGCGAAGTGTCTGAAACCGGTCTGTATCCAATCTGTTCCAACATGCCATTAATCTGTTCTGACAGATAATGTGGTTCAATTGCCTGTCCCCATTTACTCATATCAGCCGGTATAGCCGTACCGCTGGGATATGGGGCTGTCCTGAAACGGTAGGGCAGGGTCTCCCCACAGGGAACCCGCTCCTCCGTGCCACTGCCCGTAGCAGTATCCGACCGGATAATGGGATTACCGTCAGTCCCAATCTTATACTCACCTCCTTTTGCCGTCTGATAGACAGGGCGGCCCTGGTCATCTACTTTCATCTGAAGGGAACTTCCCAAAACCGCCCTGTACGTTTTTGTCTCTGTTTCTGTTTTTATTTCATAAAATTCTGCCCCTTGGGGATATCCGGTCAGGGTGATATCATATCCATTTTCAGTTTTGTAGCTCTCTACAATAAAATCATTCCAGGAGCCGTCTGCATCCATGGAATTATAATCGGACAAGCCGCCTGATATGCGGGCCTGTCCGGCCTCATGTATCCTGCTGACCGCATCCTGAGTCCGGTTGCTTTCCTTTAAGGAAATGCCGCTGACAGACAATTCATATCCCTCTGACCTGCTAAGCTCCATAACATAATAGCTGCCCATAATAAGGGGCCGCCCAATCCACTGTTCTCCATTTAAAGACACATAGTCGGGATAAACATCTGTGCCGAATCCCTGGTCCGATGAGGTGATGGACGAACCATTATAAAGATTTTCAGGTCCGGCGGCATTCTCCGGTGATATTATGTTCCCGTCATCATCCAGCCTGGACCCTGGTTTTTCCGTGTATGCCAGGAAAGAGGCATTTCCCTGTTTATCCGTGGCGGCTACGGCTGTCAAATCATTCTGGTTATAAACAGTACCTGATTTGCCATCCGGGTGAATGATATCCTGGGCCGCAAACAGGCCATAGACAGCGCCCTCCAGTGTGGCATCCCCCTGAGTCAGTCCGTAACTTCTGTCCCCGTCCGCGCGGTGCAGCTCTAAATCCCTTTTATTGATGTGCAGCCTGCCCTCTGTCCGATGATTCCAGACCTTAAAGGTGTAGAGTATAGCATCCGGTTCCCCATAGCCCGATACATCCATGGATCCCAGGTCATCGTCCATAAACGACGGCAGGGACACGGTTATGGAGTCGTCGTCATCCTCTTCTCCTGAAAACAGGGACCTGATAAACCGCACTGCACGGTTTTCTTCCCCATCCGGTTCTCCGGTATCTTTCTCAGTGTCTTCCAGGAAATATTCAATTTCAACCGCGCCATAGGATGGTGAGACTGGCTTTCTGGCATATTCATATTCTTCATATATTTCACTTTGAACGCCATCCTCTCCATCCCTATCACCTTGAACGGCTCTGCTCTGATTTTCTTTATCAGAATTCCTCTCAGCTTCATCCCGGATATCCGCCGTATCTGTGGTGTTGTCTTTTATCTCCTGCATATCCTTATCTGTGCTGTTATCTGTGTCCTCATCTATATTTTCCCTTGCAATGCCGATTTTCTGAGTTTCCGTATCTTCTGGTTTCTTCTGGGTTTGATGTTTGAAATTATCTGTGTGTGCTTCCGATGAAATGCCGGAAAATAGAATGGTTCTCCCATGTCCTGATTTTAATAGATTTGGTGGTGCGGACACCGGCGATTTGGCCTGAAGATTCCCGTTTTTATCCGCCTCACTTTCCTGACTTTCATTGCCGGGCTCACCCTGACCCCCGTTTCCGGGTGTGCCTTCATCCTCCCCTTGTGTTCCATCTCCATCCTCCTGTTCCCCCGCACTGCCGGAAGCATCTTCCTGCTCCTGAGAAATACCACCGTCAACGGTTTCCTTTAACGGAACATCTGCCTTCTTCTTTTCCTTCTTTTCTCCCAATAGGCTGAATATACTGCGCTGTTCCTCAAGCTCCATCTCCTGACCATCCGGAACCGGATATTTGTAAGACCTTCTTTCTCCCATTGCCGCCACATACGTGTATACAGGCTCAATTGCCTTTCCCACAAACGAGCTGGGCCTATATACAGCTGACCGGGCATTTCCTCCCGCCTGGGCGGATGACAGCAGGACATTTTCTATCTCCTTATCATCGTTGTGCTTTCCGTGGAGAATATATCCTGTCCGCGCCGTCTTTTCCTGTAAATGATAACTGTACTCCAATTCTATGAACCGTTCATATGTCTCATCCCTGTCCGCCAGCATGGCTTCCATAGCCGATATGTCCTGTTCACGGTTATCCTCATCATGGTTCGGGGCATGGAAATCGCATGTGGCTGCGCACAATTCCTGTTCTGCCCTCCACTGCCCGCGAAGCCGGTCATTTTCCTCATCACAGCTGCAATCCTCATCCTCCTCGTGGTCGCATTCAATCCATTCCGGGGCAGGATGGCCCATGCAGTATGTTTTGCTGTAATTATAATATCTGGCATCGCTGTGCCTGGCATATCCATCTGTATCCGTGGCCAGGATGTCACAGATATAATTGTTTTCCGGCTCCGGCGACATGCAGTTTATATAGACCTGTCCGCTGGTCCCATCCGGTTCGCCTTCCTCATACCCCTGCTCATTTACCTGGGAAAAATCAAAATCTTCCCACACGTTGAATACAGTTCCCTCTAGCGGCTGATTCGTCTCAGCACAATATTTCTCCAAATCGATGTTATAGGTGCTCTCAAATGTTTCAGAATGGCGGTATAACTCCAAATTACCGCTGCCCGCCATGACCGCATCTGTTCCAACTGAAAAGGAGACAGATGCCATGGGGCGGTTAAAATCCAGCCATCCCAACTGCTTCTGAAAGTTTTCGGAAGCGGCCGGGGTAAATATATAAGCGTAAAAGCGGTTTTCGATTCCCTGGATTTGTGCAGACTCAATTGTTCCCTGGGGTTCCTGTTTTCCATTGTACTGAAATGTCACACTTCTGCCATCCGGCGCCAGTTGATATGACCACTGATTATCCGGAAAGGACCAGGAAGTGCTCTGAAGCTGCGGACAGCTGCTGATATCCAATGTTAGCTCATAATGTCCGTCTTTCAGGACCATTTTCTGGACAGAACCAGCCCACGCAGGCAGTAAAGAACTGCCCGTACCATTATACTCGGCTTCCCCTTCCAGGATGTGGGCCTTCATTTCCTCAAAATAGGCCATAACCATGGGATCCCCATTCATTACTGCCTGGAACTTTTCCATGGCCTGCTTCTGCAATGCCCAGTTATGTTCATATCCATTCATGCATCCCCAGTAATAGACCTGGACGACCCCATAGCGCGCCGGAACATAATAGTTGTCCGATACCAGCCACTCATAGGCAAGCACCATGGGCAGATAACGCTCAAACGGCCCAATGACGGGAACCGGCTTCCCCGGCTCCACATAATATTGCTCATATTTCGCCGGACTTCCGTCCGGAAGTTTGCGGCCTTCCTGTATGCATAATGCCGGCAGGGCTCCCGCGCCTTCCCCCACCTGGTAAATGTTCATATCCCGGTGTGTCCTTCCAAATGCATTCAGGTTCTTACCCCGGAACACCTGGCGGTATGGGTTCAAATTAATTAGATCCCCGGCTCCGCTGGTGGTCCGTACTGCCGTACATACCAATACTGTTGCAAGAAATAACGCCATCACTCGTTTCAATGTATTCCTTATCCTCATTTTTTCTCCTCCGGTAAAAAAACTTTGCACTACATGCCTCCTCTGTCCCGGCTGCGGGATTTCCCATCCATTACCCAGGCTCCATCGTCATTCCGCCACCAACGCCCGTTGCCAGCCTGCATCCGCTGACCGGCATAAACTGACCGGCATAAACTGACCGGCATAAACCGGCTTTACTGCCATAATTGATAACAGTACCAGCAGGACGGCTGCCATGATACCCGGTCTGAATTTTTTTGATATCAATTCTCTCGATGTTTTTCTTTTCGTTATTTTTCTTCCTGTTATTCTTCTTCCTGTTATTCTTCTTCCTGTATCCCTTTGCCCGCCGCTGCCCTTAAGTTTGTTTCTGGCAATTCATCCCTTCACCTGCAGAGATGGGAAATTTCCGCTTCTTCTGTTAAAATGAATATTCCGGGCGCACAAAATAATTTCAAAGCGCGCAAAATAATATGCTTCAATTTTAAAATACATTTAATCTCTCTGATTTTTTCAAGAATATTGAATTACGAACGTGACTGACTACTGATAAACAGCGCTGACTTTAGGAAACTGAGAAACTTACAGATATCATAAAAATACACCTCTATATCCTGAATAACACACGAAAACACACACCACCACCTTTTTCAATTATTCCTGCGTGAAAAACGACCGAACCAGCCAAATGACCATAAAACTGCAAATAAGAATCCTGCACAGAGATTTCCATGCGATTTTATATAGAATACCATATATACCCTTAAAACGTCAATACCCAACTCTTTTTCTTTCTCTCCTGTTTCCATAGCCCTCTTTCCGTTGAATAAATGTAATAATAAATTCCGTTATTTTTTCAAATGGAAATTAACTCCCCTGCCTGCCCGCCTCCAGCTATTGACAAAGAGCCAAAAAGCCGGCATCCAGGGTGTTCTGTCCGCTACAGACAGTCCCCGGATACCGGCTCTCTACATTTCAGATTCCATATTTACTTATTTATTTCCATTGAGATACTCATCGATTCCTCTTGCACCTGCACGGCCTGCCTCCATGGCAAGGATTACGGTTGCAGCGCCTGTTACGGCATCGCCGCCTGCGTATACGCCTTCCTTGGTGGTCTTTCCGTTGCTCTCATCTGCAATGATACATTTCCACTTGTTGGTCTCAAGGCCCTCTGTGGTGGAAGATATAAGTGGGTTTGGTGAGGTTCCAAGGGACATGATGACAGCGTCCACGTCGATGGTGTAATCAGATCCGGCAACCTCTACCGGTCTGCGGCGGCCTGATGCATCCGGCTCGCCTAATTCCATCTTGCGCACTACCATTCCCTTAACCCAGCCGTTGTCGTCGGTCAGAATCTCTACCGGATTGGTCAGCAGGTTGAAGATGATTCCCTCTTCCTTGGCATGATGTACTTCCTCCACACGGGCAGGCAGCTCGGCTTCACTTCTTCTGTACACTATATGCACCTCCGCACCCAGACGAAGTGCTGTTCTGGCAGCATCCATGGCAACATTTCCGCCGCCTACAACCGCCACCTTCTTGCCCAGGTAGATTGGCGTATCGTAATCATCGCGGAAGGCCTTCATCAGGTTGCTTCTGGTCAGATACTCGTTAGCGGAGAATACGCCGTTGGCGTTCTCGCCCGGAATTCCCATAAACTTGGGAAGTCCTGCGCCGGAACCGATGAATACGGCCTTATAGCCTTCCTCATCCATCAGCTCGTCTATGGTCACGGATTTTCCGATGATAACATTGGTCTCAATCTTAACGCCCAGCTTCCTTACGTTGTCGATTTCAGGCCGTACTACGCCGGACTTGGGAAGACGGAATTCAGGAATTCCGTATGTAAGCACGCCGCCTGGCTCATGAAGGGCTTCAAAAATGGTTACTTCGTATCCCATCTTTGCGAGGTCGCCCGCGCAGGTAAGTCCTGCAGGGCCGGAACCGATTACAGCTACCTTGATGCCGTTGGTTTTCTCCGGCTTAGCCGGTACGAATCCGTTTTCCCTGGACCAGTCCGCCACGAAACGCTCCAGTTTTCCGATGGAGATAGGCTCGCCTTTGATGCCGCGGATACATTTACCCTCGCACTGGCTCTCCTGCGGGCATACACGTCCGCATACTGCTGGCAGGGCGCTGGATTCTGCTATGGTATTTGCCGCATCCTCAAATTTTCCTTCTTTTACTTCTGCAATGAACTTTGGAATGTTGATGGCAACCGGGCATCCCTGGATACATTTGGCATTCTTACAGTTAATGCAGCGGGAAGCTTCTTCCTGTGCCTCTTCCTGGTTATATCCCAGACATACTTCCTTGAAATTCGTTGCCCTTTCCTTTGGGTCCTGTTCCCTTACGGGTATCTTCTTTAATACGTCCATTATTCCTCACCTCCGCAGTTTCCGCATCCGCCGTGATGGGTAGTCCCCTCACGCAGCCGTAAGATGGCCCTGCCCTCTTCTGTCTTGTACATCTGCTGGCGCTTCATAGCCTGGTCAAAATCTACCAGATGGCCGTCAAACTCAGGTCCGTCCACACATGCGAACTTCACTTCCCCGCCAACGCTTACACGGCAGGCGCCGCACATTCCTGTACCGTCCACCATGATTGGGTTCATGCTGACGATGGTTGGTATTCCCAGCTCCTTGGTGAGCCTGCAGACAAATTTCATCATAATCATAGGTCCGATGGCAACGCAGACATCGTACTTCTTGCCCTGGTTCTCCACCAAATCCTTAACAACGTCGGTTACCATGCCCTTGCGTACATAGGAACCGTCATCTGTGGTAATATAGAGGTTTCCTGCAACGGATCTCATTTCCTCTTCCAAAATCAGCATATCCTTGGTCTTGGCGCCTTCTACTACATCCACGTCAATGCCGCGCTCTTTCAGCCATTTTACCTGTGGGTAAACAGGCGCGCTTCCCACGCCGCCGGCCACAAAGAGATAACGTCTCTTCTTCACCTCCTCCAGGTCATCCTTCACGAATTCGGAAGGCTGTCCCAGCGGACCTACGAAATCTGCAAAGCTGTCCCCGGCCTTCAGTCCGGCCATGCGCTCTGTGGATGCTCCCACAATCTGGAATACTATGGTTATCAGGCCCTTCTCACGGTCGTAGTCACAGATGGTTAACGGGATTCTCTCTCCTGCTTCGTCCATCTTGACAATAACAAATTCGCCTGGTTGACAGGCCCTGGCTATACGCGGTGCTTCCACGTCCATCAGATATATCTTATCTGCCAGGCATTCTGATTTTACAATCTTATACATGGTTCTCCTCCTAGTAATATATACTCGCGTCCTCAGCTGGTGTTTCGCCGCGCGTCCGGACGTGACATTCATTGTTATTCCACCCGTATCCGGTAGCTCTTCTGCCAGTTTTCCCATCCGGGCAACGATATGATTCCCCTTCTTTCCTTCAATTCCCCCTTATATCCATCTGATGCGCAGATACCGTACCATGGTTCCAGACATACAAAGGGATGGGTGGCCTCCATTGTCCATATTCCCAAATACGGGAAATCGCTGCATTCCAACGTCACATAGGGGCTTCCATCCACAATCAGGCTTACGCTGCTGACCTGTGCCTCATCAAACATATATGTAAGAGCTGTATCGAAAAATCCTTTTGTCAGCGGCACCCGGCCCTCTGACAGCTTTAAAACTCCCTGAAGTTCTTCCTTCTCATAGCCCTTTGCATTAGGCGCAAGATAATGGAGACAATCCGTAAACCGTCCCTCCCTGCACCCTCTCCGGTTAAATTCAAAGGTGAAATCGTATATGCTCTTCCCTTCCGGCACCTGAAAAGCAGGATGTCCGCCCATCATGAACAGCATCTCTCCCGAATCCGTATTGGTGACCTTCCACATAACCTCGATGGTCCTGCCTTCCAGTCTGTGTCCAATCTCCACCTCAAAATGGAACGGATACTTCTCATATGTCTCCGGCGTGTCCTTCAAACGAAACCAGCATTCGTCCATATCGCAGAGAAGGGGTTCAAAATCCATATCCCTTGCAAAGCCGTGGGGCGTCATGCTGTATTCTTTCCCATCATGGACATACGTCCCCCCATAACATTTTCCCACAAACGGAAAAAGCACAGGTGCGTGTCTGTCCCACACAGACGGTTCAGCGCGCCAAAGCACTTCGCGGTCCGCCTTCTTGTCATAAATCCTGGTAAGTTCTGCACCGTGGCGGGCAACAGTAACTAGAAGCTCATCATTTTCAAGTGTAAATAATGTTCCATCCTGTTTCACTATATATTCCCCCGTTCTCCTGTTTTTTAAGAAGCTTGTGAGAATTTACCCTCGCACAAGCTTTATATTAACATTTTCTGCTTCATGTTACAACCGGTTTTTAAATTTTTCCAAAAATTATTTTCTTTTTTTCAGCGTGTTGAACAATTTTTTTATTGCTCCTTTCTCTGGAACCTCCGGAAGGTATAACAGAGGTCAAAATAAGTCTGTTCATCGCCCTCTTCCGCCAAATACCATCCCTCTTCCTTTTCCAAGTCAGGAAAATATGCATCCCCGTCATAGGTATAATCAATACTGGTCACATGGACCGTTGTACAATAGGGGAGGAACTGCCGGTAAATGCTTTTCCCTCCTATGATATAGATATCACTTTCGTCGTAATTCTCCAGCGTCTTAAGCGCCTCCTCCAGGCTGTGGCAGACTACCGCGCCCTTTACCTTATACTGCATATCATGGGTCAGGACAATATTTACCCGGTTTCCAAAGGGCTGCCCTCCCGGCAGTCCCTCCAGGGTCCTGCGCCCCATAAGCACCACCTTGCCGGCTGTCTCCTTAAGGAACATCTGCCGGTCTGCCGGAATGGTCACCAGAGGCCTTCCGTCCTTGCCAATGGCCCAATGCCTGTCCGCTGTCACGCAAAGATTCAATGTCCCCTCACCTTACCCTTCTGTATACTCTGAATTCAAACGAAATACCCTCATGCTCCTTACCATCGCTGACCGACTCCAGTTTCCAGTTTTCATCCTGATCCAGATTTTCAAAAGCCGTGTCCACATCAAAGGCGCGGTGAATGTAGGTCACATATGCCTTACTGCAATATGGAAGAAACTCCCTGTATATCATGCCTCCGCCGATGATGAACACATCCTCCTCACGGCAGTCCCTTAATGCCTCCAGCACATCCTCCACACTATGGTACACCCGGACGCCCTCAGGGGCATACGCCTCATCTCTGGAAAGGACCATATTCACACGGTTCTTCAGGGGCTTTCCCCCCGGAAAGCTCTCCAGTGTCCTGCGTCCCATGACCACGGTCCTTCCCCTGGTCGTCTCCCTGAAATACTTCATATCCTCCGGGAGATGCGCGAGGAGACCGCCGTCCTTACCAATTCCCCATTTTTCATCCACTGCAACAATCAGATTCATATATGAGTACCTCCCATTTTCTTCTAATGTCTGTTCATCCCTGCCCCGTTCACCGGTCTTGACAGATTATATCATGAAACCCTTTGAAAGAAAAGGTGTCCTCTGTTATAATGGTTCCATATTTAAAATGGAGGACAATGAACATGAGCTACGCAGACCAGATATTCATACAAAACTGCAACGATATATTAGAGCACGGCGTCTGGGATACAGACTATGACGTGCGTCCCGTATGGGAGGACGGCACCCCGGCCCACACCATCAAGCGCTTCGGCATCGTGAACCGCTACGATCTTACCAGGGAATTTCCCGTCATCACCCTGCGGCGCACTGCCTTTAAGTCGGCGGTGGATGAGCTTCTGTGGATATGGCAGAAGAAATCCAACAACATCCATGACCTGAACAGCCACATCTGGGATTCATGGGCAGATGAGGACGGCAGCATAGGCAAAGCCTACGGCTACCAGCTGGGTGTAAAGCATCATTATAAGGAAGGGGATTTTGACCAGGTAGACCGCATCCTGTATGATCTGAAGCACAATCCCTTAAGCCGCCGAATCATGTCCAACATCTACAACCACCATGATTTATGCGAGATGAACCTCTATCCCTGTGCCTACAGCATGACCTTTAATGTCTCCGGAAAAACCCTGAACGGCATCTTAAACCAGCGCTCCCAGGACATGCTGACAGCCAACAGCTGGAATGTATGCCAGTACGCTGTCCTGCTCCACATGCTGGCACAGGTAAGCGGTCTGAAACCCGGCGAACTGGTCCATGTCATTGCAGACGCCCATATCTACGACCGGCATATACCGATGGTAAAGGAGCTGCTGAAGCGGGAGCCTTACCCAGGTCCAACCCTGGCCATGGATACTTCCATCCAGGATTTCTACCAGTTCACCACTGGCAGCTTCCGGCTGGAAAATTATCAGTATCACACCTTCGGCGAGAAGATTCCTGTGGCTATATAAACAGGCTGTAAACAAAAGACGGATGGCCAATTCCAGCGGTCCATCCGTCTTTCTTTATTTCCGTCTGCCTTCCCCCGGCGCATCTGACGCCGTATGTTCCTAAAACAGCCCCTCATTCTTCTGCTCCAGCACCTTGATTCCATGGTAGAACATTTCATTATAGGGCGTAGGCACTCCCAGCTCACGGCCCATGCGAATGATGGTGCCTCCGAACATCTCCACCTCCGTCTTGCGGCCCGCCTCAATGTCCTGGAGGGTGGACGGCTTATTTTCAGGCGGCACATCCCTAAGAATGCTGGCCTGTTTTTCCATATCCCTTTCTGAAAGGCTGATTCCCTTCTTTCGGGCAATGGCTATAACCTCCCGCATCAGTTCCTCACGGATGAAATTGGCATCGGCGCTTACGCTCCAGGCCCCGAAGGGAATGCCCAGGACAGCGGCGCTCTGGTTCTCACTGACATTGCACATATATTTATACCAGATGGCCCGTTCCATGTCCTCCGGAACAACGGTACGTATGCCCGCCCGTTCAAACAGTTCCTTCACGGCCTGTACCCTGGGGGACATTGTCTCATTGTGCTTTTCTCCCATTTCAATCCGGGCAGCCTTTGGATTAAAGGAGGCGCAGCCGTCCTTCATGACCACGCTTACCTTTGCCAGGGAATACAGCAGATTATCCCAGCCAAATACCTCTGCCACCTTATCCTCTGCCTCCACCCCGTTTAACGGAGCCATAATAAGGGTATCCGGCCCAATCTGGTTTCTCATGTCCTCCAGAGCCTGGGGCAGCGCCGGAAACTTGGTGATGATAATAGCTAAATCCGGATAATTCTGACCGCAGTTTTCCTCCGGTGATACAATATTGAAATGGTGGCGGACCCCATTGACTATAACTCCCTCCCGCTCCAGGCGCTCGCGGCGGCTTCCTCCCGCAATCACGCGCAAATCACTTCCCAGCAAATGGCCCAGATGACTGGCCAGGAAACAGCCGATGGCTCCCAGTCCAATGAGGGATACGGTCCTTATTTCTCTTTTCTGTTTCATCCTGATTCCTTCTTTCATACGTTAATACTCATCTGAAGCGCAAGGGAATAAATAATGCGCTCCTTTACATGTTTCCCAGTCAGCTGTGTCAACGCGCGCTCATAATAGTCCAGCTGGACCCTGTAGCGCTCTGCCAGCATCTTTGCTCCCTGCTTCGGATCTCCTTCCGGCACATGGTCTGTCTTATAATCAATCAGGACCAGTCCGTCCTCCTCCTCCAGATAGGCATCGATGATTCCCTGTATGAGTACCAGCTCATCTGAGTCACCCAGTCCCATTTCTCTGGCAGGTATACCTATGATAAACTGCTGCTCCTTATGGATACGTCCCTCTGACTGCGCCTTCGCCATACGCTTTCCCAAGGGACTGGACAGGAAATTCCAAATGACCTTGGGATTGATGAAGTCATGGGCCTCCTGGTCCAGGAACCCGCCCTCCAGAAGCTTATCCACCACCGGCTTTACCTCTGCCAGGCCGTGTATCTCATGAAAATGGATGTGCTCCAGGACTGCGTGGTATGCGGTTCCGCGCAGGGCTGCCCGGTTTGGACCGGCCGAGACTGTTTTTTTCTGTTCTCCGGATTCTCCGGGGCCGGAGCCTGCCATATCCCGGCTCCCGGTCAGCGCCTTTAACTCACCAAGGGCTATTCCCTCCAGATTACCACTGTCCGTTCCAATGGCATCCTCTGTCCGTCCTATCTGGCTCTGCTTTTTGAGTTCGGATACAGACACCATGGCGTACAGTCCGATATCCGATTCATACGGGTACTCATATTCCAGTACTTCCCTGAGACGTGTTCCGAATGCAGCATCGTACACTCTCCTCCCATCCAGGTTCAGAAGATCTTCCTTTTTCATCTTCCGTATGATTTGCCGGGTGATTTCCTCGCCAATCAGGTCTTTTACCTGAATCTGGCGCATTTCCATATGGGAAGCCGGGATTGCGGGCTGCGCCATAAGGAGCCAGTCCAGACAGGAGTTGGCCGAAGCCAGTATGGTATAGGGCAGCTGGCCCTGGGACAGGGGGATATCCTTCCATTTTCCCAGCTTATTCTCCAGTGACTTATCCGCGGCTGTCATAATCAGCTTTTCCTTTGCCCTGGTCATGGCCACATAGAGCACCCTGAGCTCCTCCCCCATTGTTTCCAGCTCCGTCCGGCGCTTAAGTGCCTGCTTTTTAAGAGTTGGCGCCTTGACCCGCAGCTCCAAATCCAGGAAATCCGCCGCCGCCCCTAAATCCGCATCCAGAAGAATCTGGCCGTACGCATCCTGCTTGTTAAACCGCTTGCCCAGACCTGCCAGAAATACCACAGGAAATTCCAGACCCTTGCTCTTGTGAATACTCATGATGCGCACCGTGTTGTCCTGCTCACCTGCCACACTGGCCTCTCCAAAGTCCGTATCAAATTTCTTCAGTTTTTCAATGTACCTTACAAAATGAAACAGCCCCTTGTAGCTGGTGGATTCATAGGCAGCAGCCTTTTCCACCAGCATGTCCAGGTTGGCCCGTCTCGTCTCCCCGGCCGGCATGGCGGATACGTAATCGTAATATCCGCTCTCCCTGTATACCCGGTACAGCAGCTCATGGATGGGCAGATGTCTCGCCTCCCCCCGCAGCCGTTCCATAAGGACCGACAGCCTTCGGGATTTAAACGATATAGAGTGGGCAGTCTTTACAGGTATGCCGGATAAGCCCACTGTGATCCATCCTTCCTCCAGCCAGAGCTTCCACGCCCCGTATACCCCCCGGTCCTGGCCCTTTTTGGAATTCCGCTTGTAGACGGCCATCATCCAGGCCATCTCCTCATCGTCCATTCCCACAATGGGCGAGCGCATGACTGCGGCCAGCGGGATATCCTGCATGGGATTATCAACAACAGACAGAAGGCTGAGAATCGTCTCCACTTCAACCGTATTGAAGTATCCGGTCCTGGTCTGGGCAAACGCCGGGATGCCTTCATTCATCAGCACATTTACAAACACCTCTGACCATCCGCTCATGCTTCTGAGAAGGATAACCATGTCGCCGTAACGTGCCCTGCGGTAACCTCCCCTGGATTTATCCCACACCAAAATCCCTTGGTCCTCGCTTACCAGCTGGCGTATCCTTCCGGCAATCAGCCGGGCTTCCAGCTCCTTTGCCGTATAATCAAGAGAATCTTCATCCAGCTGTCTCAGTGTGTCCGCGCCCGTATCCACAAGAAGAAGCTCCGTAGGCGTTCCGGCTTTTAAGGAAACCGGTGCTGCTTCCCGGCTGCCGGACTTTCCCGCATCCGCCTCCGGGTCCAAAACCGTTTTCCCGCTCACCTCCTCAAATTTCGCGCCGGGATAAAGGGCTGTCTCAGGCGTATAGGTGATTCCTCCCAGGTTCTTTGTCATAATTTGATAAAACACATCATTGACACTGGTCAGCACAGACTCCCTGCTCCGGAAGTTCTGCTGCAGTTCAATCATCTGGCGCGGTCCCCTTTCCCTGGAATATGTTTCGTATTTATCCATGAACAGCTCCGGCCTGGCCAGACGGAACCTGTATATGCTCTGCTTCACATCCCCCACCATGAACACGTTGGGATGGCCGGACCGTTCCCTGGAAATGCCGGTAATCAATGCTTCCTGGACATAGTTGCTGTCCTGATATTCGTCCACCAAAATTTCTTCATACTGCCGGCTCAGCTCGTCTGCCACCTGGGACGGACGGCGGGAAACCGTCTCCTCCCCGTCCCCTGTTTCCTCCCGTTCATACAGAACCTCCAGCGTCAGATGCTCCAAATCATTAAAATCCAGCACGTTCCGCTCCCTCTTGGCATCCCTGTATGCCTGGTCGAACATGCCTGTAAGCCTTAAGAGTTCCCGTATGACCGTTCTGGTCCCTCTCATGCTTTCCACCACTTCCTCCGGACTCTGCTGGCCGTAGAGTTCCCTGCATTTTGCCACGGCCTTCTTGACCCGGTCCCTGCATGCGCTTACAAATGCCTTCTTATCACCGTCAATATCCTTGCTCCGTATGGATGCCAGACGGCCGAAGCTCATATTCTGAAGGCTGTTATACAGGGCTTCAAAGCTTCCTGTGGCCGCGGCCCTTCCTATGGCCTCTATTTTACTCCTGTCGCTTATGAGCATGGGCTCATATGCCAGGGGGCCGTTTTCCTCCAGGCACACCTGAACTGCTTCCCCCAACTGCCCGGAAAGCTCCTCCATCTGTCTGGCCACATCCTCCATCAGAAAAACCATCCAGGGGCTTTCCTCCATTTCCAGGATGCTTTCCTCCTCCAGCTCCTTCTGACAGGATGCCAGCCATTCCCCCGGCCATGGATGGCTCTGGGAAAACTGCCACGCCTGGAGAATCACATCCTCAATTCCCCGGTCTGATTTTCCGCGGCCGAAATGCTCCACGAATCTGGCAAATTCCGCATCCGCCTCATCGTAGCAGTTTTCCAGCATTTCACCCATACAGTCCCCCCTCAAAAGGGACAACTCCCCCTCATCCCCCATGCGGAAGGCCGGATCTATGTCCAGGCTGTTATAATGGCTGCGGATGATATTCAGGCAGAAGCTGTCAATGGTGGTAATCTGAGCCTGGGGAATCAGGGCGGCCTGGAGCCACAGATGCTCGTCCTCAGGACGCTCCTTCAGCTTCTGCTCCACCGCGGCGCCTATCCTCTCCCGCATCTCTGCCGCGGCCGCATTGGTAAACGTCATTACCAGCAGCTGGTCAATATCCAGTGGACGGTCTCCTTCGCTTATCATCTGGATGATACGTTCCACCAGCACGGCCGTTTTGCCGCTGCCCGCTGCCGCGGACACCAGTAGGTTCCGGTTCCTGCTGTCTATTACCTCTTGCTGTTTACTGGTCCAATTCACTGCCATCTGTTTCCTCGTCTCCTTCAGCTTCCAATTCCGCCCAGATTTCCTCAGGCTTAAGTCCCTTGAGCTTGCGGTATCCATAGCCTGCTGTCTTGGTGTCAAAACCGCACACAGCATGGTAGGGACAGTAGTCGCAGGCCGTTCTGTTTCCCTGTTTGTAAGGCTTTAAGTCCACATTTCCCATCAGGATATCCTGCCCGGCCTCCCTGAGCTTCCGGTTCACGAACCGGCGCAGGTCCTGGAAGCGTCTGGTGCTGGCCACGGACGAGCGGCTTTCCTGGACATAACCGTCCTTGATTGCTACGGGTATCACATCGGATTCCTTCTCAATCTCCCTGTCCAGATGATGGATAATATCCAGTTCACTGTTTACCAGCCCGTTCATCCTGAGCTGCTTTAATATCTGTTTCTCGATATCCTTTTCATCCATGCCTTCCTGCTTATCCGCTATCGGGTCACCTATGTGGTAGTAGAAGATGCCGGCAGGCACCACCTCCTTGTCCGGGTGTCTCCTCTCCTCCATCTCCACCGCCGCGTCCATATAAACCACCAGCTGGAGCTGCAATCCATAAAACAGGGCGGCCAGGTCAAAGGATGTGGTTCCTGACTTATAATCAATGATCTTCACATAGACATGATCCTCGTCCCTGCACAGGTCCATGCGGTCAATGCGCCCCCGAAGCTGCAGCTCCTCATCCTCTGACAGGCCGATGCGCATGGCCTTCAGGTTATCAATGGCTGAAAAGGACACCTCGAACCCCACCGGCTCAAAATCGCCCTTTTTCACCTGCTCTGCCAGAGCCCATATGGTGCGGTCCGTAATCCGCTCCACCCTGCCTGCCAGGTACGCGTTGCGGGCTGAGCTGGACATGATTGTGTTGCCGTATTCCTCCGTCACCTGGGTCACGCATTCCTTTACAAGGCTCTTTCTCCCCTCTTCGGTCAAATCCCGCCAATCCTGTCCCCTGTCCTTCATACAGGCAAAGCACCTGTCGATGGACTGGTGGAACAGGTTGCCCATGTCCACCGCTTCCAGCTCGTACTCCTGCCTCTCCATCAGTTCCAGTCCATACCGCAGGAAATGGGCGTAGGCACAGGAGGCAAACTGTTCCAGACGGGTCACGCTGCCCTGTAGTTCCCTGCCGTAAAGGGCCCTGGCAGCCGCCCGGCCGATTCCCCTTTCCTCATAGGAATAGAAAGCAGCGTCCACCAGCTGCCTCACCTTATCCCGGTGTTCCGCCGATGTATAAAAATGCTGGAAAAGCTGCATAAAGGCCGCTTCCTCCCGCTCCCTGTCATCCTCACCCTGCTCCTGCATTCCCCGGAGTCCCTTTATAAGCAGCTCCCTGGCATCCCTCCCGGTCCGCACCGGCCACTCCACGGAATGCTCGTCCAGGATTTCCATTCCCGGAAACAGCTTTCCCACTTCGCCCATGAGATTGGAGGGTCTCTGGCTCTTGCCGTCCGATGTAAGTCCGGCATAGGTGATCACCAGCTGTCCGGAGGGCTTTGACATCATAAGATACAGGTAAAATTTCTGAATACAGCCATCCTCTTTCACTGTGGGAGCCAGCTCTATATCCATTTTTCTGAGAGCCGCCCTGTCACGGTCCGATAAAAGGCTTGCTCCGCTCTTTCTCTGAGGAACCGTACCCTCGTTCACCCCCACAAAAAACAGTACCTTCACTGCCTCCAGACGGCTTCGGGTGATATCCCCCACCATGACCTGGTCAACCGTGGCCGGAATCACTCCCACCTGGATTTCCTGGAAACCGGCGTCCAGAATCTGGATATAGTTCTTCATGTCCGCCTTTTCCGCCCCCAGCAGTCCTTCCAGCCGTTCAAACAGTTCCAGAACACGGTCATAGACCTGGCCGTATTCCCTGGCCAGGTTCTCATCCCCCGGCTCTCCTCGCTCCAGAAAGAAATCCCTGTATTCCTCCAGCTTTTCCCTCAGCCTCATATGCTCTAAAAATTGGCGCAGGGCTGCCGTGACAGAGGCAATGGTGGCTTCCTCTGCCTTAAAAGCCTCCCGCAGCGGCCGCAGCGGCTCCAGAATCCACATACGGTATTCGTTCAGCTCCTTCATGTTCAGCTTTTCTCCGCCTCTGTACTGCCGTTCCCAACAGGAATCCCATCGCTTCCACCCCCGGATGCCCAGAGCCCGCACATAATTTTCCAGCCGGTCCGTCATCTGCTCCACATGTTTCCTGGAACCGTCAAATATGTTCTCATCATCTGCCTGTGCGGTGTTCCCGTCCGCTTCTGACTCTATCCACTTCCCATCCTTCTCATATACCAGACCTGTCTTCAGATAACGGAACACGCTTTCGTAGGAGAAATCCTTCACCATCTCCAGCGCTGCCCGTATCAGCTCCACCATGGGATTTTCCAGAATACTCTTCTTAACATCCAGGAAATAAGGAATCCCGGCCTCATCGAACTGGTGGGCCAACTCCCGTCCATAGGATGGAAGGTCCCCGGTAATGACGGCAGCATCCCGGTAACGCATCCCTTCCTCCTTTATCATCTGCTCAATCCTGCTGCACACATAGGCTGCCTCCCCTGCCGGGTTGCGTCCCTTGTACACCTGGATGCGCTCCACATTCCCCTCCCAGGTTCTGCCAGAATACCGGTACAGGTTCTGTTCCAGAAAATCCAGCTCCGGGCTCTCATCATACCGCCAGGCCGGACGCCGGTTACAGATTATGTCCTCCTTCTTCGGTATTCCATGCCGCTTTGCCATGGAGGCCACACGGCACACCGTATGGCGGCTCATATAAAAGAGATGCTGGATACTGCTCTCCTTGTAGGCGTTTTCCCTGGAATCAATGGTAACCGTGCACACCACATCCCTGGCGTGCATCAGGAACAGCTCCACCAGTCTGTACTGAACCGGAGTAAAGCCAGTGTATCCGTCCAGAAGAATGATACTGTCCTTAAGGGGCTCCCACCTTGGAAGCTCCCTGCACAGAATGTCCAGAATCTCCTCTGCCGTGATGTAGTGGCTCTCTATATACTCCCTGAAACCGCTGTAAATCACCTCCAGATCCTCCAGCTTCTGGGCCAGAAGAGGGGCGTCCGTCTCCCCCCGCACCTCTCTCAGCATGTCCGGCGTGATACCGTACTGGGACAGCTCCGAAATCTGGGACTTAAGCTGGCTGATGAAGCCGGACTGCTCCAGATGGCCCTTATAGAGGGACAGCTTTCCTCTCTTTAATCCTGCCACCTTGCGCAGCACCATGGATTTTCCCATATCATCCAGAACAACCGGGATTCTGACTCCCAGGTCCTCGAATACCCGGTAAGCCAGACGCTTAAAGCTGAGGATGTCTATATTCATAATCCCGTGTCTGGGGTGGAGCCGGATGATTTCCTTCTGTGTCTGCATGGTAAACTGCTCCGGCACCACCACCAGGTACTTTTGTTCCGGATGCTCCATGGACTCCCTTATGACCCTGTCATAGAGCATCCTAGTCTTTCCCGAGCCTGCCCCTCCCAATATGAACTGTAACGCCACGTTTTCTCTCTCCTTCCGGCAGGCGGGACAACGAAAACTTCTCATATTTTCCCGCTCTGCGACATAAGCTTTAACAAACTATCTTAGAGGTCCTGACTATGAGCTCTAAAACCAAAATTGTGGTACTAAGGATGAAGGAAATCATCTACACCGCAATCTTCGTAGGCCTTGCCATCCTTTTAATTACCCTCTGTTTCATCATGTTCCGGCCTGGGAAGGACAACGTTTCCGTTTCCGCTGAATCTGCAGGCTACCTGCCGGGCGTATACAGCGCGGCCCTGACCCTTGGCAGCGAAGATGTGAATGTAAAGGTAACTGTGGATGCCAACCGCATCACCTCCATTGACCTGGTTCCATTAAGCGAAGCCGTCACAACCATGTACCCACTGATGCAGCCCACCCTGAATGACCTGGCCGGCCAGATTATAAGCAATCAGTCCACGGAGAACCTTACATATCCCAGCACCTCCCGCTATACCTCCACGGCCCTGTTAAATGCCATCAATACGGCGCTGGACAAAGCAAAAGTGGATTAATAAAAGCGGGCGGATGTATCCCAAAGCACTCCGGCACGTCTTAAAGCTCCTGCCCCATGTCATGAAGGCGGGGGCTTTTCCGACGTACCAAATGTAAAAAAACGGCAGATTGCTCTACCGTCTTATCCTGCAAAAGAATATGTTTTATCGTACCATGTTTCCCGACCCGTGTCAAGTTGGCAAACACACGTTTAGTCCCTTTCCCAGCCGTACAGGGACGTTTAAGCCCCTGGACCCAGATAGATATAGGGGTACATGGTTCCGTCCTTTATGCACACGCCCATAAGCCTGGGAGGTTCTTTGACAAAAACAGCTTCCTCTTCCTGCCCTATGCCAGGCAGACAGGCTTCCATACATAACCGTCAGTTAAGAAAATCCTCCCGCTGTTTAACGGCGCCTCCATTGCGCAGCGCCTTTCTATGGTCTATACTAACTATATCCGGCCGGACAATTATGTTATACAGAGGAGATTATAGTGTGAAAGAAAGTAGAGGAAAACCATAAATGGACGCACTTGAATAAGCTGT
>ERZ506966.63-NODE-63-length-83583-cov-7.198676_pt1 | contig 83583 bp, 80 predicted proteins | sample MGYA00512892_ERZ506966 | MGnify/ENA metagenome assembly ERZ506966 | reverse complement strand
GGCTTCCGGCTGCTGATGCTTTGCCGGAAGCCCTTTTTATGGAGGTAGGACTATGTCTAAATTATCCGGAAGGAATACTCTCTTATCCATGGCCGGTGCCACCGCGGGGGTATTCCTTTTTGCATTTTCATTCTGTGTGTTTCTGCGGCCTCTGGGGCTTTACAGCGGAGGTTTCACAGGCATTGCCCAAATCATACATCTGGTCTTTCAGGACATTCTCAAAATCCCGCTTCCCGGAGGAATCGACTGGACCGGAATCATTTTCTGGATGCTTAATATCCCCCTGTTCCTGTTATCCTATGTACTCATCAGCCATAGCTTTTTCTATAAGACAATTGTATGTGTATGCCTGCAGTCCCTCTTCATTGCGTTTATCCCATCGCCGGAGATTCCTGTGTTCACAGATCCACTTGCATCGGTCCTTGTGGGAGGTGCCATATCCGGCTTTGGAGTGGGTCTGACCCTGACCTGCGGCGGTTCAGGCGGCGGTGTGGATATAGTTGGAATCTACTGTACCAAGCGATTTCCCAGGTTCAGCGTAGGCAGGATATCCATTTTGATTAATGTACTAATTTATCTGTTCTGCGCATTCCGGTACAATCTGGCCACAGCCGCATACTCTGCCCTCTTTGCCATCATTGCAGGGGTAGCCACAGATAAAATTCATTATCAGAACATCAAAGCCTGTGTCACAATCATCTCCCGGCATCCAGACATCCAGAATATAATACTTAACAACCTGCACCGTGGTGTCACAATCTGGAATGCCTCCGGCGGCTATACCGGCCAGTCCACCTATGTCTACATGACTGTCATTTCCAAAAACGAGATAGAACCATTAAGGCAACTGGTCCTCACTGCTGACCATAATGCTTTTATTGCCATCCAGAACAATATAGACGTCACCGGCCACTTTGAGAAACGTTTTTAGAGAGGCTGGAACAAACACATACGTTTTTCATAGCGGGCGATTCTGTCAAAGCCCGCTTCTTTTACGAGGCCGAGGGCTTCTATGAAACCGCTTCCCACATCTTCCGGGAGATGCGCATCAGAACCAACTGTAATCACAGTGCCTCCAAGCGCTTTGTACAGCTTAAGGCATCTGATTCCGGGCATGGTTTCCCCTGCTCCCTGCCTCAGCCCTGATGTGTTGACCTCAATTCCCTTTCCCCTCTCAATGAGCGCGGTCAATACCTGAACTATCCTGTCCTCATATTTATCATAATCATCTGGAAGTCCCGCTTTCCTGCAATGGCGCTTGTACAGATCCAAATGCCCCATACAGTCAAAATCCCCTGTCCGGGCCAGCTTCAGCAGGTGACTGTAATAAGCGTCCGCAATCTCCTGCACCGTATCCTCCCGAAACTCCATCTGACTTAAGTCAATGTTACCAATCTTGTGCACAGAACCAATGAGATAGTCAAAGGGCCAGCTCTTTATAATGCCTGATGCCTTCTCCGGGTCCAGGTGAAGCTGTCCGAATTCCATAGCGCTGCGGATAATAAGCCGGCCTTCATACATCTGCCTGCATTTATCCAGTTCTTCAAAATAACGAATAAGATATTCCCGGTTAAAATATTTCCCGGTTATCCCGCCTGCGTAAAACTCATAGTGGTCTGTAAATGCGATCTCTTCTATACCCGCAGCTATGGCTGCATTGCACATTTCCTCCATGGTACCCTTGGCATCGGGGGAAATTGTGCTGTGGACGTGATAATCTGCAGTTTTATATTCCATGTTTTTTATTCCCTTTTATATTTAGTGGTCTGTATCATACATGTAATTTCCTGTAACAGTAAACAGGAGGAACCATCCTGTTCCTCCTGCTGATATATGACATTCTAATTATCTATCCCTTGACCGCACCAGAGGTAAGACCCCGGACAAACTGTTTCTGCATACACAGATAAAGTATGATCATTGGAAGGGATGCAATGGTGATGCCTGCCAGCATTACCACATAGTCCGATCTCATATCGCCTTTAAATGTCATCAAACCGATAGGAATGGTCATAATACTCTTACTCTCCAGGAACACATTGGCAAACAGGAACTCGTTCCACACGAAATTCAGGTTCACAATGGCGCAGGATGCAAAAATCGGCTTGCTGATAGGGACTATAATCTTTCTGAATATCTGAAAGCTGTTGTAGCCGTCAATAACTGCCGCTTCCTCCAGTTCCTTTGGTATACACATAAAATAAGCACGCATCAGGAATACGGTAAACGGTATCCTGAATGCCACATAGGGCAGGATAACCGCCCAATATGTATTATACAGGTGTGTGGCCTGAAGTATCTTATACAGAGGAACCAGTGCCACCTGCTCCGAGAGGGCCATGCCTCCTAATGTAATCAGGAATATCAGGTTTCCGAATCTGCTGTTGAATCTGGTTATGCCATAGGCCAGCAGGGAGCTTAGAAACAGAATGGATATAAGTGAAATGGAACTTACAATGACAGAATTTCCAAAGTATTTGTAAAGTCCTTTATTCCATGCTGATATATAGTTGGCAAACTGTACTTTCGCAGGCAGCGCCAGAGAATCGGTAAACAGTTCCACATTGGTCTTCAGCGAATTCATAATCAGCCAGGCTGCCGGCAGTATAATCACAAGCACTAACAGTATGAAGAATATATTCAAAAGTATGGTTACTGCTGTTCGTTTCTTCATATGCCTCTCCTTTCTACACTTCGCCAGACCTGGTGATCTTCATCTGAATCAGCGACAGCACCATGGTTACCATGAATATAAATACGCCGGTTACAGCAGCCATTCCCAAGTCATCGTGAAGGAATGCGTTCTGGTAAAGAAACACCCCCAATACCTGTGTACTGTTTCCTGGCCCTCCTCCTGTGGTGGAATATACCTCGGTAAACAACTTGAACGCTCCGATTACCGTGATGATTGAGCATACCAGAAGCTGCTCCTTTGCAAGAGGCAGTATGATATGGAGTGCACGTTTTACAGGTCCCGCGCCATCAATAGATGCTGCCTCGATATAATCATTGGGCACATTCTGTATAGCCACTACCATCAGAAGAGTGATATATCCGGTAAACTGCCACTGGCTCATGGCTATAATACAGTATATGGCAATCTTGGAATCTCCCAGCCATGAACGAGCCATATCCCCGTGTCCTATAGCTCTCAGAAATGAGTTGAGCATACCCAGGTCCGGCTGATAAATGAATGTAAACAGAATACCAACGGCTGTCAGAGAAATCAGGGCTGGTATATAATATATATTCCTGTACACATTACGGAAGCGTCCTGTTGCCTTACTCTCAAGAAGAAGCGCCAGCAAAGTTCCGAAACCCACCTGAACAACGAGGGAAATAATACAGTACAGTCCGTTGTTCTTCAGCATGATAGGCAGGGTATCCTTAGTAAAAAAACGGATATAATTACTGATACCCACAAATTTTGCCGAAGAGGAGTAGGATGACAAGCTGAAAAAGCTGTATACGATATTTGTTATGACCGGTATGTATACAAATACAAGTACCATAATAAGACCGGGAATCATATACAAATAAGGAGTGGATTTCTTCGTTCTCATAGCTTTTACCTACTTTCTTATGTTGCAGGGGGATGTTTCCACATCCCCCTATAGATTACTCTGACTTAGTCTGCCCGGATACAAGACTCTGGGCTTCTTTAGCGACTTTCTGTACTCTTGCCATTGCCTCCGCAGGTGTAATATCTCCATTTGTAAGGTCGGAAGCCGCTGTGAGATATTCATCACATGTTGTTGAATAAAGAGCGTTGTCAAACCATGGTCCCATGATTTTGGCTTCATTTACAACTTTATAACCGTCCAGCAGTTTCGTATCATTGACTCCTTCTGTCACATTTTTTGATGCGTTAAACCAGCCGATGGTCTGTGCCTGCTCCTTGCCCACTTCCGGTCCTAAGAACCATTTCAGAAACTCGATACATTCGTCCGGATACTTTGTTTTGGACGAAACCACAAATCCTTCCGGAACGCCAGTTAATATATCAGGGTTGCCTGGCCCTTCCACTACAGGGAATTTGAACATACCGTAATCCAGATCGGCGTTCAGGTCTGTAATATATGGAATCTCAATGAGTTCTGCATAGTACATAGCGGACTTGCCCATTGCAAAATTAGTTCTGGCCATGTCTGCTGCTGTACCATTCACTGCATCGTTGCAATAGGGAATCAGCTGCTGATAGCATTTTAATGCTTCTTCATAACCAGGATCGGTGAACTCTCCCTGGGCAGGATCAAAATCTTTCTCTCTCACCTCATCGCTTACAAGCATCTGGTTCAAACTACCGATATAGTGTGCTGCCGGCCACTTTTCCTGATTTCCATAAGATATGGGTGTGACACCAGCCGCTTTCAGCTTATCACACACTTCAATGAGCTCATCCCATGTAGCCGGTGCCTTCAGGCCATTCTCTTCAAATATTTGTGTATTGTAGAAGAAAAGCTTGCAGTCAAGTCTGAATGGAATACCGTATGTAACACCATCCTTTGTATAGTTTACCAGCTGGGACTCCATGAGGGAATCCTTCCACTCCTTATCTGCTTCCAGGTATGGGGTAAGATCCATAATCAGGTTTTCTCTTAAAAACCGCTCCGAAAACTCGCCGCACCAGCTAAAGAAAATATCTGGAGCATCATTACCGCCAACCACTACTTTAATCTTTTCTTTGTATGGATCATTCTGGGCACTCTCAACTACAATGTCAATATCGGGATGCGCTTCCTCATATTCAGCAATCTTGCTTTCAATAAAGCCATTGAACGGCTCATCAGGAAACCTGTGGAAAAACTTTATGGTTTTCTTCTCTCTTGATTCCTGAGCAGCCTGAGTAACACCAGTATCAGCTCCTGCCTCCGAAGAAGCCGGTGCGTCCTTCTTGTCATCACCGCCACTGGGGGTAAATCCCGCACAAGCTGCAAGTGACATTGCCATGGTTCCTGCCAACAGGGCAGCAGCCGCTTTCTTAACAAACTTTCTCATAATAAACTCCTTTCGCCTCTTCATAATACTTTTTATATAATGCTTTACTCATACTGAAACACTTTGCCAAATCCGAATGATCCCTCCTTCTGACAGTTGCCTGCCGAGTAAACGGCTGCGCGGTACAGACTGGTTCTGACTGCCAAATCCTGATAGTCCGCAGCTGTCACTGTTCCTTTAGTTCCCGATGCTGACGGGAAGTCCCTGGAGTCCTTCATGGCATCCACATAATTTATCAGGAAGCAGGTAATAAAGGAATCTCCCGCTCCCATGGTATCCACCGCCTCTACCAAACATGGTGACTGTTCATAGAGACGTCCGTCCACCATTACCAGCGCCCCCTTGGCTCCCCTGGTAGCAATAACAATATGTCTGCATCCAAATTTCCGAATCAGAGTCATCTGTTTCTCAATCTCGCTTCTGGGCATATTGCCGCAGGAGATACTGGCACAGTCAACATATGGCGCACATTGTCTCAAATATTCCTCGTCTGCCCTGTCCGAAAAATCCATGGATACAAAGGACGATGCCTGGCGGATCAACGGCAGCTCATCTTCTATATAACTGAAAATACTGGTATGTACAATGTCATAGCCGGCTATATAAGCCCTGTCCATTGCAGTCAGTTCCAGAGGATGTTCCCTTGACACTCCGCCTCTGTTGGAGCCGATGAACACCCTGTCCCCGTTGTCCAGACGAACCTCGGCATATCCGTTCTCTCCAGGATAAAAACGGCAGTGGGAGAGCTCCAGCCCAAGACCACGGATCGTATCATATACATGAGCGGCGGCCTCGTCATCTCCGAACACCCCCAGATAACCGGCTTCCATTCCGAACATCTTTGCATAGACTGCAAAATTTAATGCGTTTCCGCCCGGGTACATGGTGCGGATGTGCATATACTTATCCACCACGTTATCGCCCAATCCCAGTACTCTTAACATGTCCTCACCTCTTTGTTGATGTGTTTTAATTATCATGTAATCATTATATGACGTTATGTATATTTTGTAAACATAAAATATGGTCGCAATCTGATTTTCGTATATTTAGCACATTAATTACGTATTTTTTTGTGCTATTTGTTCAAAAAAGCGAATTCCAATCGTGTACACGCAAGGAATCCGCTTTATTAGTATATTTACCACTCACTATGGGCATCAATTCAATACGTCATATAACCTCTCAACGCTTTGTAAAACAGAGGATGTAGGGTCCACTCTGTATCTGCCGTCTGTTATCTCCAGGGACAGGTAACCTTTATAAGAATACCGCGAAAACTCTTCCAAATACCCTTTCATATCCAGAACTCCGTCCCCCCATGCCAGGTGTCCTCTGGGAGCACCGTCGATAAAATGCACATGGACCAGTTGCTCCCCGAATACCTTCAGGTAATCCTCCGGCCGCTCACCTGCCAATGCCATGGGAATTGTATCAATCATTGCCCCGATTGCCGGATGACTTAAATCCTCCATCATCCTCTTAAGAGTGGGCAGATTGTAGACCAGGTTGCTTTCATCCCGGCGCAGCACCTCAAGGGCCAGCTTGATGCCGTAATCCCTGGCCATATCCCCCAGGGACATAAGACCTTCCCTGGCATGTTTCCAGGCTTCATTTATATTACTGTTATCCAGATATCCCCATCCAGTAGTCACCAGCATCTTATCCGTGCCTAATTCTGCTGCCGCACGCAGATTATCTTCGAAATACTTAAGACTGCGCCGCCTCTGTACCGTTGAGTCTGCTGCTAAATTCACCGGGTAAATGCATTGTTCGGGGGTATAGCACACCAGTAACAGGCCCCTTTCTTCAATCTGCTTTCTGACACGGCACACATCTGTGTACGTCATATCTTCCAAATGAAAATGCGGAGCTGCTCCCCACAGCTCCACATGCTCTACGCCGGCTCTGACAGCGTCATCTAAGAATTTCTCCAGTGGATAATAGCCATATTGAATATTCATTATCGATATCTGGGATTTGCTGATTGTTATCATTCTCTATCCGCCTTTTCTCAAGCATTAACCATGACCGTCATCTTATAACGGTCCGGATTAATCACACTTTTACAATTGTGGACAGGATTTCCCTCCCGATCATAGCTGACATCTTTTACATAAAGCAGGGGCTTGTCGAGATCCACGCCCAGATGCTTGTGCTCAATCTCATTGGCCTGGCATATTCCAATCCGCTTAATGCCATTGTCCATAATTGTCCCATTCTCCGCCAATATCTGATAGATGGAGCCTGTGAGATCATGCCCTAAAAGGTATGCGAAACGAGCCGGAAAGTGATTTTCCTCAAGCATAACGGGAATCCCGTCGCAGGTTCGCACCCGCACAATCTTAATAATTTTCTCATGTTCCTGAATCTTCAGTTCCTCTGCGTCCACCATGGTGGCCTCTGCCAGTTCCGCAGACACCAACTGTGCCCCGGCCGTATTTCCCTCTGCCAGACAGCTCTGAGTAAATCCCATGAAACCATTGATATTACGGCAAAGCTTTTTCTGCGACACAAAAGTTCCTATGCCCTGGCGCTTTACCAATATCTCCTCCTCCACCAATAATTCCACGGCTTTACGCACTGTTATCCTGCTGACGTCATACTCCCTGCTCAACTCTATCTCAGTAGGTATCCTGTCATTTTCTTTTAATTCTCCGTTGAGTATCTGATTCTGGATTACCTCCATCAGCTGCTGATACAAAGGGACGCTTGATTCCTTGTTCAGTTTTCCCATGATTCCGCCTCCATTGATTATGTCTGTATCATTATTATACAATACATGACCATATATAGCTTAAGTATACCATTGGGAAAGTATTCGCGCAACCGTTTCAAACATCCCTTTTCTCCCTGATTTCAATGCATTTTTGGAACTGCCAGCATACTTTCTGAAGGGCCTATTTTAGTAATCCAACCTCCTGTAATACCTCCTGATAGCCAAAGGATGCCGCCTGTTATACTCCAAATGCGTGGACACCCTCTGGAACGCAGAGCGCATCATAATCGGGCAGAGCATTCCCCTGAACTCGTCGCTGATCCCCTTAAGCTCAAACTCCTTGCTGTCAAACACAGTCACCTTGGCGCTGATCTTGTGTACAAAATTTTCCACCCGGTCCATAAGCGGACGGGTTTTATCCTCACCCTTGATTAAAATTACAGAGGTATCCCTGTCAATAACCTCCAATGTCCCGTGGAAGAAATTAGAGGCCGATATGGGCCTTGTGCGCATCCACTGCATTTCTTCCATGATACACATGCCATAGCAGACAGCCCAGTCCTCCAGATTGCCGGAACCAACCAGATACTGGATGGGCTCATCCTGATAGGCCCTTGCATATTCTGCTGCTTTTTCATCCGCCTTCTTATAAATCTCCACCACATTCTCCGGCATATTCTTAAGTTCCTCAAAAAACTTCTCATACCGTGGAAACTGGCCTGCATGATACATGAAGCGCAGGGTCACGGTGTACCAGAAATAATATCCGCCGCCTGTGGTGGTTATAAGATAATCTGATTTTTCATAGAGCGGACTGCCCTCCTTCTCCACATACCCTATAACCGTTGCTCCGATTTCGTGGGCCTTATCCACCGCAGCCACCACTTCCTTTGTATCACCGGAAATACTCTCGATAACTACCACGGAATCTTTGGAAAAGTGGGGATTGTCCACCACACAGAAGTCCGCTGCGTTTTCGATGAACAGCGGGATGGTAGAACCTTCTTCCCTTACGATGTGGGCCATCTGGTTGGCATAGAGTACGGTTCCCCCGATTCCGATATAGAAGATATTTTTATATCCCCTCTTTATCACCTCATCTACTGCTTTTTCTGTTGCTCCCACAATGCTGAGTCCGTTTTTGTGCTCCTGCAGAACCTTTGCCTCATCAAAATTAAACATAACAGCTCCTCCTTGACGTCATATATTGTTATGTATAACATATCATAACATCTTATAAAATACAAGATGAATTTGCTCATTATCTATAAAAATCATTTCAACAAGGCATAATAAAGCATTCATTTGAACATCAAAAAAGAGCTGCCCGCCCAGACACGTCATCACATGACCCGCCGGAACAAAAACAGCTCTCTTATCTCAAACCTACTCTAACGCAAACATAGACATGGCATTCAGCACATCCTGCTCCATTGCATCCACTGCCGCGTTAGCCAAATCATGGAAGTATTTGACTTCCTTCTCCTCCAGCAGTTTCTTCACTGCCTTCACGCCCGCGTTGGACATATAGGAGAAATAGTTGATTTTACGGATACCGCAGCGGATCGCCCTCTGGATATCCGCTACGCTGATGCCGGATCCCCCGTGCATAACCAGCGGAAGCCCTGTCAATTCCTTGATTTTCACAATCCGGTCAAAATCCAGCTTTGGCTTGGTTGCATAGAATCCGTGGACGGTTCCCACCGATGCTGCCAGGGCATCTATGCCCGTATCTTTTACATACCTGGCTGCCAGCTCAGGGTCTGTATACGCGTCGCTTACATCATTGATGGCAAAGGTTTTTCCCTCATGTCCCGTGACAATGCCTATCTCAGCCTCCACATCCGCGTTGCAGGCTTTTGCCATGGCCACTACTTCCCTGGTCATTGCCACGTTTTCCTCATAAGCAAGGGAGGAGCCGTCATACATGACAGCGGAAAAACCTAAATCCAGGGCTTTTCTCACATAGTCCAGGTCCTCGCCATGGTCCAGCATAACGCAGACAGGAACCCTGGCCTCCTTCGCCATACGCACCATGATGGGGCCGATGATATGAATGGGCATCTCGCACTCATGAAGCTGCGCGTGCTGGATAATAACTGGTTCTTCACGTTTCTCTGCCGCCCGTATAACCGCCATAAGAATTTCCAGATTCGGCGTGTCAAAGGCGCCTACACAGCATTGCTTTTCTTCCGCATACCGCAGAACATGGTTCATATTTACTAACATCCGGCATTCTCCTTACTTTTCCTCATAGAGTTCAACAATGGCATCATCCCAGATTACAAATGCCAGGCTCACGCCAGGGCCGCAGTCAGCCGGCCCGAATATGATCCTCTGAGCCTGGGAGGCATAGTGGTCTAAATCGTCCACCCTGTAAGCCACATGGGGCTGCTTGGAAAGAATCTCCGGGAAGGGTGTTCCCTCCTCGAATTTCAGGTACTCTATCTTAAAATCATAGTCATCCACATTGCTTACCCAGAACTTCATGTCCTCGTTATATGTCATTCCCTCTTTTTTATTTAGGACCGGGATTCCTATATGCATATATTCTGCCGCCATGACCCATATCCTCCTCATCTTTCTCTCAAACTGATTTTTCCTTGTGCCGCCAGTACGTTCTTGAACACCCTCTTATTTCTTCATATACGGCGTATTGCACGGTGCGTTCCAGTAGTGCAGAAGCTCATCGTCCATCCTTGCCATGAACATCTGGAAGCCGGCCTGCTCCTGTACGGTGAGAAGCTCGCCCACATAATTGGCCACAATCTCAATGTTCTTCTCCTTCAGGTAGGATACGCACCTGCGGTAAATGATGAACAGCTCCATCAGTGTGGTGGCGCCGGTTCCGTTGAAAATCAGCATGATTTTCTCGCCTTCCCTGATATCCAGGTCAGCCAGAAGGCCGTCCAGCATGATCTTGGCTGTTTCATCGGCTGACTTCATGGTCTGGCGTCCGCCGCCGCCCTCTCCGTGCTGTCCCATGCCGATTTCCATTTCATCCTCGCCCAGATCCGCGAGCAGGCTTCCTGTTGCCGGATGGGTCGCTCCTGATACAGCTACGGCCAGGGTAGCCATGTTATCTGCAAACCGCTGCGCAATGGCAGCCACTTCCTCCAGGCTCTTTCCCTCGGCAGCCGCTGCTCCCGCTATCTTATAGGTGGGGATACATCCCACCAGGCCTCTCCTGTCATCGGCGTTGGAGCGGGGCGCATTGGCAATATCCTCCTGTGTCACTACCTTGACCACATTTAATCCTTCCTTTGCGCATTTCTTCATGGTCAGGTTGCCGGTAAGCATGTCGCCTGCATGGTTTAAGACTATGTAGAGAACGCCCTTGCCCTTGTCTGCCAGCTTTATGGCATCCAGGCAGGCCTGAGGTCCGGGAGCCGCGAAAACATCTCCCACCACGGAGATATCCACCATTCCTTCTCCCACAAATCCGCTGATAGCCGGCTCATGGCCGGAGCCGCCCTGAGTCACAATAGTAACCCTGTCGGCTTCAGCCAGCTTATTGTTAATGACCATGCGGTTTTCACCCAGGGTCACCAGCTCCTTGTGTGCCTCGGCAAAGCCTTCTAACAGCTCCGGCGTCAGATTCTCAGGATTGTTTATAAATTTCTTCATCTTCATAATTTTTACCTCTCCCATTTTATTTTATTGACCGCATCCGTATGCCATCTACTTCCGTATGCCGTCTACTTCAGTCCGTCGCAAAGTCCCGCAAAAAACAGGGATGTGCTCACTGCCCCCGCGTCCGGGGTGCCGATGGTCTTCTCCTTATAGCTTCTGGCCCTGCCATACTTGGACACATACTGCTCGCTTTCCTTTGCGCCCTTGGCCGCTGCCTCCTTCGCAGCCTCCAGGACAGCCATCACATCGTCTTCTGCGCTTTGAGCCGCTTCCACAGCAGGAATCAGGGCGTCCATCATAGTCTTATCCCCCACGCCCGCGTTGGTGATGTCTTCCATGGCCGACAAGCATTCCGTAAACATTTCCTTCAGAGTCCCTGCATCAATGGGCTTATTTCCTTCCAGGGGACCTGACAGTCCTCCTATCATGGTTCCGTATAATGGACCTGCGCTTCCGCCTCCGATTTCCATGGTATTATCTCCCAGGTCCTCCAAAAAAGTCTCCACGTCATCATCATCCCAGCCATCCAGGCTCTTCTCAATCAGACCGGCAATCTTGCCAATGGTGACGCCGTGGTCCCCGTCACCGAATCTGGAATCAATCTCGCTGAGATAATCCTTGTTCTCATTCCAGACCTGGGCAGCTTTTCTGAGCATCTTTGTAATTTCCGCTTTTGAAAGTAACATATGTAACCTCCTCTCATGCATTTTCCCCAAATTATCCATGATTTTAAATTAACATTTGTTAGTTTCTTTGTCAATTATTCATCGTGCCTTTCTCTGTTTTTTGCCCTAATGCACAAAAAATGCGCAGTTTCTTTAGCAAACCGCGCATTTATGGTTACGTATGTAACCCATATTTCATTGACCCGCGCTGTGCAATCATACATTCTCATTGTACAATCATCAGCTCTTGCCGCGCACCGGGTCTGACCTCACATGTCCCGGCCTTTTTATCGCTCTTCATCCCCGCTCATCATTCCAGCGCTTCCCTGACCACATGCTCCGGTGCGATAAAATGTTTCAGGTAACCGGTCTTTAAGGCTCCCCGGAATGCCTTTGGGCTGGTATTGGCAGAACAGATACCCACCACATGCCTAGTCCCGGACAGAAGCTCCAGTGGAATCTGAATAGCGTAATCCGTATCTGACCGGATAATATGACCCTGGCTGTCCATAAAGTAGTTCAGGATGCGTCCCACTGCCTTCTGCCGTATAAGCTGGTCTCCATATCTGGCCTCCGACGCAAAATCCGGTACAGAAGGAAAATTCCCGATATTGACCAGCGCCACATCCAGCTTTTCCCAGACATGATATATCTCGTGGTAGCTGTCCAGCTCCCTGGTCAGTTTCAGCTCCTGCTCAGAAAGCACGCAGGCCGGTGAATAGATAAATCTGGGCTGGGCCCCGCTGTGCTCCGCAATGGAACGAACCAGCTCATTGGAGTGGTAATTTTTAAGTCCCACGCCGCCGTTTCCTATGAGCGGGCAGACAAATGTTCCTATGGGAACCAGCGTCTCCCTCTGTTCCATATGCTTTACCACATCACCGATAATGTGGCCCCATCCAATGCCCAGGCCGGTGCCTCCCAGCCCTGACAGATAAGAGATGGCTGCCTCTGCCACAGCCTCATTGGTGGTCTGATCATTTGGTCCGTCGGGCACAGCCACACCGTCATAAATCCCGAAACAACGTCCCACCAGTTCCATGAGGGACAGCGCACCGCCGGACTCCTCCTGCGGTGCGCTTATCCGTATAGTGACGATTCCCTTATCCCGCGCCTCCTTCAAAAGCTTGCTGACCATGGGGCGGGATATACCGTATTGGTCCGCAATCTCACTCTGGGTCCTGTCCTGCTCGTAATACATTCTGGCCACATCGACCAGACGCTCTGTTTTCTTATCCATACTGCCTCTTATTCATATCGCCGGTGCCGCTTTGGCATGTCACAGAAGCGTATACTCCAGCATCTCATACGCCAGCCCGCTGCCCTCATTGATATCAGCAGGCAGAAGAGCCCTGGCCACGCATTTCTCATCGCCATCCGGAACATCCACGCGTTTCAGATAAGCATAATCCCCGTCAATCCGTTCCACTCTGTAATCCACACGTTCAAACATGGCTGCATTCCACCTCCGCTTCCCTACTTACGGCCGCAGCACTGGCGGTAACGCTTGCCGCTGCCGCAGGGACAGGGCGCATCCGGGTCAATGCGGGCTGTCTTGGCATCCAGCTCCACCCGGTTATAACCACAGTTTCCAACCGTCCTGGTTTCCTTCCATACCTGTTCCATGATTTCATCGAATCCGTTCATCTTTTCCTGGGAATCCAGGTTCAGTCCAAAATGCTCCATGATGTCTTCCACTGCTTTCGGCGTTGTCCCCAGCCTTACGTGATGATGGATGGAGGAAGCTGCCTCCCGAGCAGTCTCCTCATCGCAGCCAACCATGGCCAGGAAAAATGCCTTCAGCGGGCGGATATGCTTCTTAAGCTCTACTGCTCCGGTTCTGGCAATCTCCTTCACCTGCGGGGCGGAAGGTATATAAAACTCCTTGCCCTTCTGATAATTCAATACATCTTTATAGGCATCTGCCTGAATCAGATCCCAATCAATAAACCGGCCGTCCCAATAAGCAAAGTCTGTCCAGACACCTTTCATCTCACGGCAAAGGCGGGTGATTTCCCCTGCATCCGCCCCGCAGCCAACTGCCCTGCAGATAGTCTCCACCTGCCCCGCGTCAGCGGCGCCGTAAAGGTAAACCGCTGCCTTGCAGCAAGCCCATACCTGGCTGCGGTAATGACGATCAGACTGGAATTTCTCTGTATTCATCTCATCATATGCCTTTGCCACATCTGCGGGAACAACTGCTGTACCCAGGCTGGTAAACCCGCAGTAACCGCCATAGTGCAGGAAGCTCAGAGCTTCCAGGTCTCCCTGGTATTCTATACCTCCGGCTGCTGCGGCCTTCTCAAACTCTGCTGTGGTCTCATCGCTTAAGGTGCCGAAGAACCGCCCCATGCGCTGGGAATCCAGCAGGGCGGCGGCCAGAGCCGGAGCCAGCTTATTCTTACCCAGCTCATCGCATCCCCCAATATGATGAACCTTGGCAATGCGCAGCAGCTCAGTCTTATCAAATCTGGAAAACAATTCCTCCAGAGTATGGATTACCCTTGGAGCCGGCTTTTGTGTTTCCGGCTTTTCAGCATCCTGGATACCGGTTTTCTGTTTGCCGGCAGCATGTTCCTGTACCGCAGGTTCCCGGACCGCATCCTCCTGGCCGTTTTCCGCTCTGCCTTGTCCAAATGCCGGATGTGCCTTTAGATTGGCGTTTACTTCATCCAGGTCATACTCTCCCATTCCCTGCTGGCAGGCCCATTCCTCCATCAAGTCATGGTCCTCAGCCTCAGGGTCATCCAGCTTATCCAACAGGTCATAGTAACTGCCTATACCGCCGCAGTCCTCCGGAATATTGTCTCCCTTATACTTTAACACCTGGGGATAGCTGTATTCATACTCCACTTCCTTCTCCATAAGAATCTGGTGTTCCCATGTATCCCCGAAGTCGTAGGTATATATAAAACGAGGGTTCTCTGTTATTAGAGTTCCAATCTGTGTGCCTTCCTCCAGCACATCGCAGCCGCGGGACTCCGCCAGATCGTCTTCCTCCCACGTTTCCCTTATAAGCAGCCCCGGTTTCTTAAACTCAAACTTGTGCAAATGGTAATCACACCAGCCAAAGGCCCCCTGAATCGCCTGATGGAGCTGGCAAAATGTAAACTGCTCCGGCACCACCACGCGTCTCCATATAGGCGGTTTACTGCCTTTTATGGTAATTTTCAACTGATAACCTTTCATAAGGCCCTCCTTCGAATTTCAAATATTTGTATAAGCAGGCATCCCGCGCCGTAACAGGCTATATCCTTCCAGTCAAAGACAGAACCCAGGATAATCCTGGCCGCGGCGTTCCCCCGCGGCCCCAGTATCTCTGCCAGACGGAAATACTGCATCACCTCCACACAAACCGCAAAGAGAAACACATATAACGGCACCCGCTTCATTCCCACTGGTACGAACACCCTGACAAAACAGTACACCGGTACCACCACCAGCGTGTCCCCTATATAAGGTCTAATGATGCGATCATGAACATACAGGGCGATAATTAACTCAATTATAAAAACAATGATACTTGCGGCCAGATATCCCCACCTGGCCCTGTATTTTCTCCCGCTATCCATCAGGCCTCCCTTTGGCCGTCTACCGTATACCATTGAGTTCCTGATACATATCCTTGGCAAATGTATCTGTCATGCCGCAGATATAATCCGTCACCAGCAGCAAACGAAGATACAGCCGTTCCGCATCATCCCTGTCCCGGGCGCACATGGAATATATCATCTTATAATTATCAGATATAAGGGAAACCAGCTTTTTCTGCACCTGGGTCATGGGCAGATCCGTATCGTAGGGAATCACAGCGTCCACAAACCGGTCCAAAAGAAAGTCAAATATTGTCTGGGCCGCTATCTCCAGCTTCAGGATGGGTCTGGTGCTGAACGCATACCGCAAGGCAATATCCCCCAGTGCTTCCATCAGCAGTTCCACATCCGTACCCGCAAAAAGGTCGCTGGTATAGGTACCTTCCATAATAGATTCATAGTTGCCGGCAAAACATTCCGTAACGCCCGAAATCATCTGACCCTGGACGCTGATAATCCAGTTCTGCACCGCATACAGGTCCGGTCTGTCATATCCCTTTCCCACGGCCTTTCCATACTTTTCCTCCAGCCATGATACAATCTGGATATAGTGGTTTGTCTGGCTGCCGGCCTTATATGCTTTTAACTCAGCCAAAAGGCGTTCATAAGAAATGCAGCCCTTCTTGACCGCGTCCTCGATGTCTGCCGTCTTATAGGCAATGTCATCTGCTGCTTCTAATATGAATGCCAACGGATGTCTTTTTCCCAATGTGCCGGTTGACACCTGCACATCCTGGAAATTCTCCCTGTCGCCATGGAAATATCCCATCTTCTTGGTTCGGATATCGCCGCTGTCCTTATCAATCTCCAGGGAAGATACCGGATACTTGATAATAGTTCCCAAGAGAGCTTTTGTCAAGTTCATGCCATGCTCATCCACCAGAAAATGAAGCCTTGTCACCACCCTGAACGCCTGGGTATTTCCCTCAAAATGACAAAAGTCTTGTACCATCTGAGGCTCCAGAATTTCCGCAAGGGTTCTCCCTCTAAATGTAAGCCTCTCCAGGTTCTTCTTAAACCAGTCCTGAATAGCTGTCTCACCAAAGTGGCCAAAGGGAGGATTCCCGATATCGTGAATCAATCCGGCGCACTGAAGAATGTCACATACCGCCGCCTTATGTTCTGGCGTAAAAGTTTTATCCTTGATAATAGTGCGGATGCTCTCTGATATATTCTGTCCCAGTGATTTGGCCAGGGATGAAACCTCCAGAGAATGAGTCAGCCTGGTACGGATGAAATCACTCCCGTCCAGCGGAAACACCTGGGTTTTATCCTGGAGGCGCCGAAAGGATGCACTGCCGATAATCCGGTGATAATCTTTCTCAAACTCTGTCCGCAGGTCCGTGGAGGACTGTTTCTTGTAGCTGCGGATGCGGTCGTCGCAAAGCAGTGTCTGCCAATCCATACATACCTCCTTACTGCTTTCCCGCCGGAGTCCTGTCCATTATAATCCATCGATCACGGCTGATTGCACTGGCCGCGGACAGGACAAAACACGGGATACGTTTCATTCTAGTATATCGGAAGTCGATTCGCCTGTCAAATCTGCCTTTCATATGCGTTTCAATCCACGCTTGGCCATTTAACATAGCACGACCACATCTTATACAAATGCGTATTTTGACCTCATGTCAGTGGGGGACACTGTTTTTTCTCCGCCCGCCGCTGACGTTACGTTTGTTTCCGGCAATTTATCCCTCCACCTGTGGAGGCGGAGGATTCTTTTGCTTTTCTGCTAAACATGCATCTATATCTATTATCAACAAAATCGTGAAAAAAGCAACAAAAAACTGCATCTTTTACAGTTGACAGCCATTGTTATTTGTGATAATTTAAAACGAGATAAGCAAATGAATAGGTTCTTCGGGGCAGGGTGTGATTCCCTACCGGCGGTATAGTCCGCGACCCGCTGCATGCGGCTGATTTGGTGCGATTCCAAAACCGACAGTATAGTCTGGATGAGAGAAGACAATTTTGTTCATATAAATATTGAGTATCCTCCCTTATTTATATTGACTATGAAGTTAATCTCAGGTTCCCCGGAACCTGAGATTTTTTGTTTCCTGGAACTTCATTCATTGCTGAATCACCGTATCGAAAGCATTTATCAAGGAGGTTTTGCTATGAAAACAAAATGGAGTATTCAGAAACTTATTTACACCGGTATGCTGGCCGCAGTTGCCGGCGCCCTCATGTCCCTGGAATTTTCCGTTCCAATGATGCCGCCCTTTTACAAGATTGACTTCAGCGATGTGCCGTCCATTATTGCCCTGTTCCTCTTGGGGCCAGCGTCTGCCGCCTGGGTGGAAATCATCAAAATCATCATCAAGCTTATCACGGTCGGCACCAATTCCATGTATGTAGGGGAATTTGCCAATCTTATCGGGGTTGTATTATTCGTAATCCCCATGTGGGCAGTTTACAAAAAAGGCGGAAAGACCCGCCGGGCAGCAATCGCGTCATTGGCAGTCAGCGTCCCCATCAGGACCTTGTTTGCCTGTTTCTGCAATGCATTTATCACCCTTCCCCTGTATGCAGCGGCCATGGGGCTCCCTCTGAACCAGGTGATTACCATGGTGGCCGCGGTAAATCCGGCCATCAGCGATCTGACCACCTTCATCTTTATGGCCACTATCCCCTTCAACCTGATTAAGCTGGGGCTCAACTGCTTTGTGGGGTATCTGCTGTACACCAGACTGCTGGCAGTTTATCCGGCTGTGAAAACCGCGTGAGGAAATACATGAGGAAACGCTGTAAGGAACGAGGGCTGAAAAATCCAGTCAGGAGGTTATATACACATGATTCAAAATTATAGCGATTTAACCCGGTTAGAGATGGAGCAGGTCAACAAGGATGAAACCATTGTACTGATTCCCCTGGGTGCGCTGGAGCAGCACGGAAACCAGGCTCCGCTGGGTACGGACGATATCATCGCAGAGGCCATGACAGACTATATACGCAGGGAGTTGGAAGTGGAAGATTCAGATTTTCCCATGCTGATATTTCCGGTCATCCCCGTAGGCTTGAGCACGGAGCACAGGAATTTCTGCGGCTCCATCACATTTAAACCGGATACCTACTACCATATGTTATATGATATCAGCACCAGCCTGGTCTGCCACGGTTTTAAGAAGCTGGCTTTTCTGGTGTGTCATGGAGGAAATGCTCCCATTGTACAGGTCTTAAGCAGGGAGCTTCGCAGCGAGTTCGGCATCTCCCCTTTCATTCTTTCATCCGGGGCCTTTAGCCATCCGGATGTGACGGCCACGATTTCAGAAGGAAATATCTGGGACTTCCATGGAGGTGAAATGGAAACCTCCATGGTCATGGCCATGGACCCGTCCCTGGTAAAGTCAGAGACCTCAGAGGCAGGAATTCCCACTGCATTTAAAGACAATCAGGCGCTGAAACCTTACGGAAATGTATCCATTGGCTGGGTATCCGAGGATTGGAAAACAGCAGACGGCAAACCCATCGGAATCGGCGGAGACCCCTCAGGCGCCACAGCTGAAAAGGGACGGATCATTCTGGAAACCAGCGCTAAGGTGCTGGTGCCGGGGCTTAAAGAGATTCGGGCATGGAAGGGATAATGGAAGTATGCATTCTTTGTACATTCTAACAAGATTATGGAAGGGATGGGGCTTGCCCCATCTTTTTTGTTGTACGGAATTAGTTTTACCTAACCTTTTTTTGCAGTTCAAAAGGGATTGCGGCGTTTGCGAAAAGGGCAGAGGAGTGGGCAACTGGATGTAATTCTGTAATTGGCGGATTTTTAACTTGCTCCGACGCGAGAGCGGAGACGCTATTATATGAACGGCTATGAGACTACCCCGGAATTTCAATCCACTCCACCACGAGGGTGGAGACGTTGGTGGAATGGCCATAAGCGTCGGATCCGATTTTATTTCAATCCACTCCACCACGAGGGTGGAGACGGTATCTGGTATGATTTTTATGACGGTCAAAACTGATTTCAATCCACTCCACCACGAGGGTGGAGACAAGGGAGTGGAGGTGTCAAAATTCTCATTCACAATTTCAATCCACTCCACCACGAGGGTGGAGACATACTGCCTACTAAAAGCTTCAGCAACGTTATGCATTTCAATCCACTCCACCACGAGGGTGGAGACATAGTAAAGATATTAAAATCAAAGTAATAAGTGCAATTTCAATCCACTCCACCACGAGGGTGGAGACTCGAATATGAGGTCGTTGGACATGGGCACTACGGAATTTCAATCCACTCCACCACGAGGGTGGAGACCTCCCGACGGATGATATCATGGCCGATGTCAAAGATTTCAATCCACTCCACCACGAGGGTGGAGACTGGAGAATCCGCATTTATCAGGACATTCGAACGGATTTCAATCCACTCCACCACGAGGGTGGAGACGATTGAACGAATCAATACGCTGCCAATGGAAATATTTCAATCCACTCCACCACGAGGGTGGAGACTAAACACAAAACGCTTTTGCTTAATTCGGGAAATATTTCAATCCACTCCACCACGAGGGTGGAGACGGATGAGACATTTTATTACTATACACGCAAGGTAAAATTTCAATCCACTCCACCACGAGGGTGGAGACAGCAATACTACACAATAACCACTACTATTCTTCAACACATTTCCACAAACAAATCATATCCCACCCCCTCAAATCACGGCCAACCATCCCTGCACACTCGCAAATCCGTTCTCATTGTGCAAATTTTCCGGTGCGAATCTCCCCGTAAATCCATGTTTGCTTCAGGTTCGCACCAAAATACTTTATACCGCTTTACCGCCCGCGGCCAGGTCAGAATATCAGCGGTTCTTCCACATTAATCCCCTTATTCATCCCAACATGGTTCACTTTTGTAGTGTGTTTATTCCCAAGGTTGTAAAACCTAAGGCTGTCCGTCTGTTCATCAATTATATCTGTCAGTATCGCCTTTAGCTTTATCAGCTGGGCATTATCCAAAATACATTCAAATACGGAGTTCTGGACGCGGGTGCCATAATTGACACATTGCTTTGCAACCTTTCTCAACCTGGCCCTGCCTGCGGCGGTTTCCGTATTCACATCATATGTAATCAGTACCAGCATATACCTTCCTCCTCCGGCCCATCTGCCAGGTATCTTCTATTTCCAGAAAAACGGCGGGTATTCATCTATATCGCCTCGCAGATATCTGGACAGAAGCATGGCCTGAACAAATGGAATCATTCCCCACTCCACCTTCTCATTCAGATATGGATGGGTAATCACCTCCTTTTTCTTGTTCTGCCATTCTGACAGCAACAGCTTCCGTGCCTCATCCCCCATAATGACAGCGCCGTCCTCTTTCCGGGAAAAATCCTTTTTGTTTACCATCTTCCGGTTAATCAGGGTAAGCACAAAACGGTCTGCCAGAACTGGCCGCAGCTCCTCCATTAAATCCAATGCCAGGGAAAGGCGGCCTGGCCGGTCCGTATGCATGAATCCCACGTAAGGGTCCAGGCCAACTGTTTCCAATGCTGACGCAACTGTATTGGCCAGCAGCGTGTACACAAATGACAGCATGGCATTCACATTATCCAAAGGCGGCCGCCTGTTCCTTCCCTTGAAATAGAAATCCTTTTTCTGCTGTAATATGAGCTGGTCGAAAACCCCAAAGTAAATACTGGCATCCTCCCCTTCATACCCCCGCAGCTGAGCCATGTCCCGGCTTTCCTCTATGCGCCTGAGGGATTGTTTCAGGAATCCGGCCGCATCCTTCACCTTCTCTGTGTCAATCTGAAGTCCATGGTCTCTCACAGCTCTCTCCAGAACCCATCTGGCATTGTATACTTTTCCAAGGATACAGTTTTTGGCTATCATCAGACTTGCGTCCTGATTCATGGAAACCTGGTACTGTTTCCTGCGCAGAAGTACGTTTCCCCGCACACGTCCGGTCACACGGGCCAGAAATCTTCCCTGAGGCGAAAGGACGCAAAGTGATATGTCCCGCTCCGCGCATCCCCCCATGAGGGCCGGGCTCATTCCCCTGTATCCAAAGGACACTATTCCCTCCAGATTATGGAGCGGTATCCGTCCCAGTTCCGTATCGTTGTCATAGATTACCACATTTTCCCCGTCCAGCGACAGATAACCATCAGGAGAAGTAACATACAGGGTGTTTAATAACTTCCTCATACATCCTCCTCAATCTTCCCACGGATATAATCCCTGACAGGTGATGCTTTTCCCAGTTTCGGCATACATATATCTTTCATGGAGCAGGCATTACAGCTCTTTGACCATCTGACCTTTGGTGTATATCCCTTGTCATAAAGTTCATGCATCTCCTGAAATATCTCCCTTACCCGTTTTCGCAGTTCATCTGTAATTTCCACCACATTTCTGCGGTGAATCTCTCCGTAATACAGCGCCCCCGCTTCAATCCTGGCTGACAGCATTTCCTCCAGACACATGGCCTGTGCCACCAGCTGCAGTATATCTGCTTCTGATTCCTTTGGACTCCCCTTTTTATATTCCACCGGAAATACCCGGAACAGTCCCCTGTGCCCATGGAGTCCGATTCCATCCTCCGCCCTGTGAAACTCTACAATATCGCATTCCCCGCTGACACCCATACTCCTGGAATACACAGGCAATGCCCTGCTTATCATCACATCGCCCCGCCTTTCTGCCAAATATTGGTCATGGGCCTTTTTGTGGAGCAGCTCTCCTTCTATGGTATGCTCATTCTCTTTCCACTGCTGTTCAATATGTATAAGGGCCCACTGGCGCCTGCAAAAGGTGAAATGCTGGATATCGGACACCATGAGGAAATCATCCTCCCTGTATTCCATTATATCTTCTCCGAAACTTCAACCGTTACCGGTATCTGGTCCCTATGGACGGCAACCGTGTAATCCCCGTATTTTCTGGGATACTCCACTTCCTCATTCTTTTTTACTTCCACGGCATCAAAGAGTTTGTATGCAGGGCAATCTCCCAATTCCTTACTATGTTTAAACACGATGAGCCGGCGGACCGCCATTTTTCCCCTGGCTGCGGAATGGTCGATTTCAAACATATTGATGATGGCATCCCACAAAAGTTCCAAATCCTCCTCTGAAAAGCCCGTGGATTTTCTGGCCAGATTAGCTGATATGTAACCCTCCGCGCGGTACAGGGCGTAGGGAACGATATTCTTTCTTCCCATTTCCGTACTCTTATTTTCCGCGTCCTTTTCTGTGGTGATAGCCACACGGGTAATGGTCACTTCCTGACTCACAATGGGGTCAATGCTTCTGGCAAATCCCAGCTGTACAGGCCCACGCACCTGGCCGCAGTTTAACGCTGCCTTTACAAAGGTTGTCATGACCGCGCCAAAGGCTCGGATATCGAAAAAGTTACGGCACATAAAATCCCGTATTTTCTGGTCTACCTGAGGGTCTTTCTTTTTGAGTTCCTTGATTCCCTTTTCATCTGTCTTAAGCTCAATGTACGCGGTATTGTCACTTCTGTTTAAGGGTACATCCTCCCGGATATATATTTTATACCCGGGCTCGTCTTCCTTCAGTGTCTCCACATAATTGCGTATCTTACGTTTTAAGCACACATCCGTCACGATACCGTATCCGCTCTCCGGATCAATCCTGGGCAGATTGCCTGCATCCGGGTCGCCGTTTGGATTCCCGTTCTCCACATCAAATAACACCACAAATTCATACCTGTTCTTAATCACCTCTGCCATTTTAAGCCTCCTCCTTTATCTTCTTCTCATATCTCTTCTGAGTCTGATGGTAATATCCCAATATGAACATTCCCTGCTCCTCCAGGGTAAGCCGCCTTGGGCAGGCTGCCTTCTGTCCCTCTGCGACAGTCAGCCTTCCCTGTAAATCACCCAGTATTTTTTCATAATATATCTCCTTCGCCCCATTATTCATCTTCTTTATGTGGCTGTTTTTCAGCTTAAATAAAATGGGAAAGATTGCCGCCGGCGTCGCGCATGCAGAGTTAAAATACTTATCCTTTATGGTGGCGTTAATCCCCGGATTGGCGTCCTCCTGGATTGCCTCCAGAACCGCAAACTCCCTTCCCAGGATGTACGCGGTATTATTACTGTCTTCATTCAGCGCCATGGTTATTTCCTCCTTTTCATTTCCATTTTTCAGCAGATATGCTTTGATAATGGCTGCCCTTCCCCTGGTTATCTTATAAATCCGGCTGTCCCCGTCGTCCTGCTCTGCCCGTATCCTGCCAAGCACGGCCTGATACAGGGACGCCGGATACCGGCTGCCGGATATGATTGCCCTGTACACTGCCCCGGACATACTGGGAACCGGCTTTTTATCCCTGGACTTTTTATTGACGGTCTCCTGCAGCATACGCCACATTCCCAGATACTCCACGGCGTCGGCTGCCGGACGCACTATTTCCATTCTGTCATAATGTTCTTTTATATGCTTTAATATATTTCCAAAGCTGTCCTGATAGAAAAAACGCACTGCCAGCCTGGCTGCATTAGGCGCCAGACCTAATATATAAAATTTCCTGTCCATATCAAGACTGTCCTGGACATCCTGAGCCGCAACCGCTTTTCCCTCTGCCAGGTTCTTGAATACCCCATCCACTATTTCCTGGTTCTCCATCGTTGGCTCCGATACGCACGCAAATATATTCTGGTATCGTTCGTCGCCTTCCTCGGACCAGTAAACCACTGCCGTGTCACCGATGGTTGTCCCATGAGTCCGGTCCCCAAGGAGATAATTGAGCGCCGTGGTATAGGCATAGGCCGCATATGTTCCCACCGGTGCGTTAAAGCTCTGTTCCTTGCCGTATGATTCAAAGGCAGGTGCATTAAAGGAAACCAGCGCAGCACCGCTGGACTGGGCCCCCTGGACTCCTTTTATGGTGCCGTGAATCCTGGCTATTTCCTCCCTGCGCCCTGTCACCAGGCAGACGCCCACATGTCCTGTGCCTGACTGACGGCTGTATTCTTCCCAGCACTGCCTTATATCCGGGTCCTCATGGACATATTCCCCATCCATCATGAACACCAGATTAGAACCAGATATAATCTCCTCCAGTTCCGGTATCAGGCATGGGTTTTCCGCTGCCTGATCCGGCGCCCAGCGGTCAAAAAACCGGCACACCGCCCTGGCCGCGGGGCTGCTGATATGCTCTAAAATGTCCTTATGCTTCTTTTTGGCGCACTCAAAACATTCCCTGGACCGCTCCGGTTTCCCCTTATTATCAATTCCCAGCATATAACCGGAATGGTCGCACAGGAAATTGGCGGATACACCGGAAGAACGGGAAACCATCTGGGGTACCGTAAGGTTCTGCGGTACCGTGACTGTCTTTTTACCCTTCTGCCGCTCCTGCTTAAGGGGAATGACGCTCTTAAGCTCCCCCTGCTCTGAAATATCCAGCCCGTACGCTACCTTTGCCCTGCACCAGCCCGGACTGGTTATCTTTCCCTTCCGTTCAAGGGCTTCATAATATTCAACAAGCGCCTGGAGAATCATCGCACCACCTCACAATTCCTTACATCCAGAACACCATCCTTCATGACGGCCCTGAAAAACATGGGTTTAATGTCCTCAGTATCTGAGTAATCAAAGTCAAACAGCATATACCCCAAATCCCTCTCCGTTCCGGCATATGCAGTGTCTATCTCATCTTCTTCATAAAGGGCAAACTGGGCAGGAAATTCCCGGCATCCAAAATACGGTCTGTGATAGCACTCACCCTTGCGGAGCCGGCGCATAATAATGTCCTTAAACTTACCCTCATTATCCCCTGGGACTGCCTTGGGGGTCATCTCAAAGTGAGCCTCAACCACATATTCCACATCCCGCAGAAGAATGGCCGCTCTCTGTACGATTTCCTCCCTGCTGCTTATATACAACGGTTTTCCTCCCCCGTTTATAGCAGACAATACATTTCCTGCCAATACCTTGCTCTTTACCTCATTTCTCCGGATGCTGGTAAACTGAATGGGTTTTCTCACATATATTTTGTCAATCACCCACCGCATCCCCGGATGCCAGTAGATCGCCTCCAGCATACCCCTTGCGGCGGAGGGAGTCATCACATCATAGCTGCACCGTTCCACCTTCATCTCAGGGCGGCTGAAAAGGGCATAATCCCCCCACATCCGGACCCGTACTCCTCGGCTCATCACTTCACTCCTTTCCGGCATACGCCATTTTCATGAAGGGGACTCAAAACATGACGGCATCGCCGCGGCTTACGTCAATCACAAGTCCTCTCTCCCTTGTATACTGCTCCTTATTCCTCAGAACATAAAATTCCTGGTCTATCTGTTCAAGGCGGCCAGCGCCGTTTAACGCTTCAAAATCATGTTCAAAAACATTTACACAGTACTGTCCCGCCTGCCTGATAAGCTCCCTGTTATGCTCTCCCCGCCGGATTTGCATGGCAATCTGCGCTGCTTGCGGCTCTGTATCAATTAAAATGGTCCTGGTATTGCTCTCAATCAGGCGGAACTCGGAAGCCACCGATGCAAATGGAAACATGAAGGAATGGCTTCCCTGCTCAAACTGCTCCACCACATCCTTTGCGTCCAATCCCTCCCCTTTATACCGGTACAGCCTGGTGAAATATTCTCCAATGGCCTCCGGCGATGATATATCTTCATACTTTTCCACAATCTGCCCCGCAACTGAAATAGGCAGTTTTAATTCCTGTGGTATATGGATATCCTCCTCTTCCTCCAAAGTAAATACCTGGGTAATGCATTCTTCCGGATCCCTCTTTCCCTCCCTGTTGCACCTTCCGGCAGCCTGGATCACGCTGTCAATTCCGGCCAGCTCCCTGTATACGGCCGGAAAATCAAAATCCACGCCTGCTTCCACCAGGCTGGTGGAAATAAGCCGGCACGGTTCTCCTGATGACAGACGGCCGCGAATCTCCTTCAAAAGCTCCTTCCTGTGCTTTGGATACATCAATGTGGATAAATGATACGTTCCCCGGTCCTCAATGGACTCGTAGATACGCTGTACACGCTTTCTGCTGTTCAGGATACAAAGGACCTGATGCCGGCCTTCCAGCTCCTTCACCAGATGCTCCTGGGATATCCGTCCTGCCAGGTGTATCCTTGTTCTTTTGAAAAAATCATATTGTCCTTTTACATCCGGACATAGTTCCGCCGCCTCCAGTTCCTGTATCTTTGCAGGAAAGAAGGGCTGCAGGGACGGCTGGGTAGCCGTACAGATAACAGCCGTGCAGTGATAATTACATATAAGCTCGCTGACAGCCCGAATACATGGCATCAGATATTTCACCGGCAGCATTTGTGCCTCATCAAATATGATCACACTGTTGGCAATGTTATGCAGTTTGCGGCATGCCGAAGTCCTGGAGGCAAAGAGTGATTCAAAAAATTGGACATTTGTAGTGACCACCACCGGCTTATCCCAATTCTCGGCGGCCAACTGTTCCAATTTTAACTCCCGGGCGCTCTCATTGTCCTCATACGTCACATTACAATGGTTTTCCAGAACATTTTTCTTTCCCAGGATTTCCTTAAATACCTGGGCGTTCTGTTCGATGATACTCGTATACGGGATCACATAAATAATCCGGTCAAGACCATGTTCCACTGCGTGGCGCAGGGCAAACCCAAGGGAGGATACGGTCTTGCCTCCGCCGGTAGGTACCGTGAGCTGGTACAGCCCCTGCTTCCTTCTGCCTGCCTGCAGACATGCCTTCAGTATAGCCGTCCTTCTTCCATTTACAGATATCAAATCATCATTGGAAAGCCAGGATTCCACATGGCTTTCCAGACGCCTGAGAAGAACGTCCATACAATCATGGTCTCCCCTTACCGCATCGTGTCCCAGCATAAATTGCTCCGTATCCAGATAATCTCCGTCCACAAGGCATGAAAACAGCATTCTGATGAAAAATGACAGGCTGAATCCTCCCTTGCCTATCTGTCTGAACGGCAGTCCGGGAAAATCCGGCATCTCAACTTCATCCTTGTATGGACTGTAATCCTCTAATTGCTTCTTAAGCCTTCCCTGAAGCGTGGCCTCCCCTGCCGTGTCGCCGTTCCTTCCTCCGTCCAGAAGTCCCGAATGGTGGCCGCTGATACAGTAAGCGGCGCAATAAGCAGCCAGCGGGTTGGTCCTGGCATACAGCCCCATCATCTCCTGGGCCCCCGCCGTGGCATGGTCTGTAATGGAACCGCCTTCCAGACGCTTTCTGAATCCCTGGGAATATTTCCCAATGTCGTGCAGAATTCCGCATCCATACCCCCATGCTCCGCACCGGAAAGCCTCTGCGAACAGTTCAGAACGCCTGGCCGTCCCTGTCAGATGCTCCTTCACTGTCTGCCTTCGCGCCTTGTCGTCGCTGATGTGCGCGTAGTATTGCATATGTTCCCCCCTTCCCCTTACATTGTACAAATTATAACATATTTTTATCTTAAATTAAATAACCTTGTCAAATATCACCATGTCCGTTTTTGTATAAAGATAAATATTTCTTTCATTCCGCCATAACCCCAGATACACCTACTCCTCTCCCGCAAACAGCGGAAATCCATCCTCGGCCCTGCACTCCCCGGCCTGTACCATCTGAGTCTCCTCATCCGGGTACTCAATACAGCACCCCTTCCCTCTGGCCCGCACGCACCCGGGGTATTTGGGACAGATAAATTGATAACATACTTTATCTGGACTTTTTGGCTCCATTTCAATTTTCCTCCTTGATTTTTATTTTTTTCTTTCATTATAGCGTGACTTTCCCTTTATTTCAATTTATAATAACTGAAAATTTGTTAAAATAAAAACTATTATGAAAACAATTTAACAAATATTGCTTTCTTTACATGAAAATGATATGGTAGTTAATGTAATCGGAAGCAAGGCTTTTATAAGCCTTATTTATAGGAGTGCAACAACACAAAACAAGGAGGTATTACATGAACAAACCAGAACTTCAGAACAGGTATCAGCTTTTTATAGGGGGACAGTGGCGTGACGCTTCTGATGGTGAATTCTTTACCACAAAGTGCCCTGCCAATGGAGAAAAGCTGGCTGAGTGTGCTCAGGCTGCCAAGGAAGACGTGGATGATGCTGTCAGGGAAGCATGGAAAGCATTTGAGACATGGAAGAAGGTTCCTACCAGTGAACGCGCTGCCATTCTGAATAAAATTGCTGACATCATCGACGCGAATACAGAGCATCTGGCTATGGTAGAATCCCTGGACAACGGCAAGCCAATCCGCGAAACCATGGCCATCGATATTCCGCTGAGCGCAAAACACTTCCGCTACTTTGCGGGCTGCATCACGGCAGAGGAAGGCAGCGCCAATATACTGGATGAGCAGTTCCTTTCCCTGATATTACGTGAACCGATTGGCGTTGTAGGACAGATTGTTCCCTGGAACTTCCCGTTCCTTATGGCAGCGTGGAAGCTGGCTCCGGTCCTGGCAGCCGGATGCTGCAGCGTATTTAAACCATCCAGCGACACATCCCTTTCCGTCCTTGAATTTGCCCGCCTGGTACAGGATGTCATTCCTAAAGGCGTATTCAACGTGATAACCGGTTCCGGATCCAAGTCAGGCCAGTATATGCTTGACCACAAGGGCTTCAGAAAGCTGGCATTTACCGGCTCCACCGAGGTAGGACGTCAGGTAGCCCTGGCCGCAGCCGGCCGTCTCATCCCGGCCACCCTGGAATTAGGAGGAAAATCCGCCAACATCTTCTTCCCGGACTGCAACTGGGAGCAGGCCATTGACGGTCTCCAGTTAGGCATCCTGTTCAATCAGGGCCAGGTATGCTGCGCGGGCTCCCGTGTATTCGTACATGAGGATATTTATGATAAGTTCCTTGAGGACGCTGTAAAGGCATTTAACAATGTTAAGGTAGGCGTATCATGGGATCCTGAGACCCAGATGGGCAGCCAGATCAACGAACGCCAGCTGGAAAAGATTTTAAGCTATGTGGAAATCGGCAGGCAGGAAGGCGCCCGCCTGATCTGCGGCGGGGAACGCTTAACAGAAGGCGAACTGGCAAAGGGCTGCTTCATGCGTCCCACCCTGCTGGCTGACGTGACCAATGATATGCGTGTTGCCCAGGAGGAGATCTTCGGACCGGTGGCCTGCATCCTTAAATTCAAGGACGAGGACGAGGTCATCCACATGGCCAACGACAATGCTTACGGCCTTGGCGGCGCTGTCTGGACCCGCGACTTAAACCGCGCCATCCGCGTATCCCGCGGCATTGAGACAGGACGTATGTGGGTCAATACATACAATCAGATTCCGGAGGGCTCACCCTTCGGCGGCTACAAGGAGTCCGGTGTTGGCCGTGAGACCCATAAGGTTATTCTGGAGCACTACACACAGATGAAGAATATCATGATTAATCTGTCCGAGGCTCCCAGCGGATTCTATCCTGCAAAGTAATACCATATATCCGGTCTGCTGCGCGGACCCCTGAATTCATAAAACATAATTTGATAAAAACAGGGAATTCCTCAAGAAAGTAATGCATGGGAATTTCCTGTTTCTCTGTTGTCCGTTTCTCCATCGTCCTCTCACCTGACGTCCGATTTTCCAACATTTATATTTCTAGTTCCATTCATTCCAAACCCTCTATATTGCATCAATCCATAAATATGGCGCATTCTAAAAACATCCAAAAAGGCATTCAAAAAATTATCCCGTAAAATAGTACCAAATATCACTTGACATATAATACTGTAACTTTTATAATTACAGATAGTAACTGATGTTTATTTGATTACAGTTTGCTCAGAAAGGAATTGCCATGAACAACAGCCTCACCGGATTTCTCGGTACCTATGCCTCGCCTGAAAGCCTGGGCATTTACCGTTTTACCATTGATTTAAGAAACGGTGCAATGTCTTATCCTGAATTATATTATGAAGCCCCTGATTGTAAGTTTCTTTCCCTGAAGGATTCTCTGCTGGCTTCCCCATTAAAAAGAGAGGGCCGGTCCGGGATATGTCTTTTAGATACGGCCCATAATAAAGATAATGCCTCTGCCTCACCGGCAGCGGAAGTCTTTGAGGAGTCCTCGCCGGCCTGCTACGTGGTCCGGGATGACCGTTATATATACACGGCTAACTACCATGAAGGTACCATACTGATATACGAGATAAAATATGAGGCAGGTTCTCATGGACATGAAAAGCGGCCCGCCCGCCCGTACCTTGAACTGGCCAAAAGAATCCTCATTGCGCCCAAGGCTGGATGCCATCAGATTTTATTTCACAGCCACTATATGATGGTTCCCTGCCTGCTGCTGGATAAAGTGATGGTGTTTGACTGTCAGAAGGATTTTTCCCTTGTATCTGAGCTGGCCTTTGACACGGGAACCGGTCCCCGCCACGGAATTTTTGACAGGGACCATAAGCAGTTGTTCCTTGTCAGTGAGCTGAGCAATCAGGTCTTTGTCTACAGTCTGACAGAAGATGCTGCCGCAGGGACGGACAGCGGCCATAACTGTATATCCCTTCCTGACTTTTCCATGAGGCTCCTGCATATCCGTTCCATCCTGCCTTCGGACGCAGTATATGAGGAACCGCCTGCATCGGCTGCCATACGATTATCGCCGGACGAACGCTTTTTGTATGTGTCCACCCGATTTGCCGAGGTCATAACGGTTTTTAAGATTGATCATGGCTGTCTTGCGCAAATCCAGCAAACAGGATGCGGCGGCATCCATCCCCGCGACATGGTTCTTACGCCGGACGGCCGGTATCTATTGGTTGCCAACCGCACACGGGGCGGCCTTGTAAGCTTTCAGATTAACCAGGAAACAGGTCGGCTCATGGACATATGTTCCCGCGTACCTGCGCCGGAAGCTGTTTCCATTGTTCTTTCCCAACATACTATCTAACCCGGATTTCACCTGATAGGAGGTAACAGAATGACAAAACTTGATATTGGAATCGTAGGACTTTCCGTTATGGGCAGAAGCCTTGCCCTGAATATGGCTGACCATGGATTTAAGGTGGGCGGTTATAACCGCAGCGCCGCTGTCACGCAGCAGGTCATGAGAGACCATCCTCATGAGAACCTGACTCCCTTTTATGACCTGAACAGACTGACAGACGCCCTCTCACGTCCCCGTAAGGTAATGCTGATGATCCAGGCCGGCAAACCGGTGGACGCCGTCATAGAACAGCTGGTTCCCCTTCTGGAAGAGGGGGACATGATACTGGACGGAGGGAATTCCTTTTTTGAGGATACCAGAAGGCGGGCAGCCCTGCTGGCAGAGAAGGGAATCCACTACCTGGGGGTAGGCATCTCCGGAGGGGAGGAAGGCGCACGGTTCGGTCCCTCCATCATGCCCGGAGGCAATGCTGGTGCTTACGAATCAGTGCGCCCCATACTGGAAGCCATTGCCGCCAGGGCCATGGATGAGCCCTGCTGCTCCTACATCGGGCCGGACGGGGCAGGACATTATGTAAAAATGGTCCATAACGGGATTGAGTACGCGGATATGCAGCTGATTGCAGAATCCTATCTGCTGTTAAAATATGTGGGCGGGTTCACCAATCAGGAGCTGGCTCATATCTTTAAATCCTGGAACGACGGGGAGCTTCACAGCTACCTGATTGGCATTACTGCCGGTATCTTCCGGGAGGCTGACGACCTGGCGGACGGAGAGCTCATTGACCGCGTCAGAGACAGCGCCAAACAGAAAGGAACCGGAAGGTGGGCCAGCATAGAAGCCCTGAAGCAAGGCGTGGATATCTCCATGATTACCTCTGCCTGCACGGCCCGCATCATGTCCAGCCATCTGGATGAAAGAGAAAAGGCATGGGAGCTTATCCATTCCCCGGCTGTCAGCCTCTCCCCTGATAAAGAGGCATTTGCGGCCATGGTCCGCGAAGCCCTGTATACAGGGAAGATCATCGCTTATGCCCAGGGTTTCTCCTTGATGCAGGATGCATCCAGGCTGTACGGCTGGAATCTGGACCTGGGGAAAATTGCTTCCATATTCCGGGCGGGTTGCATCATACAGGCTGTTTTCTTAAATGACATCACCCACGCATTTGAAGCTGAGCCAAAGCCGGAAAGCCTCATATTCGACCGTTTCTTCCTGTCCCGCATCAATGAGCATCAGGACAGCCTGCGCCAGGCTGTATCCACAGGCGTCATGAACGGCCTTCCCATTCCCGCCCTCTGCAACGCAGTGTCCTACCTGGACGAATTCCGGGCAAAGGCAGCAGGCGCCAATTTAATCCAGGCCCAGCGCGACTGCTTTGGAGCCCACACCTATGAGAGAACAGACCGCGAAGGCGTATTCCACCATGAATGGAGGTGGGCAAATGATAATCAGCACTAACCTTACCATCTTCGGCGGCACCGGGGATCTCACCTTCCGCAAGCTTCTTCCCGCTCTTTACACCATGGATATCACCGGAAAGCTTCCCCAAGACAGCCGCATCACCATCATTGGCCGCCGCGACTACGACAGCAGCCATTACCGTCGGATTTCCAGGGACTGGGTGGAGAAATTCACCCGGCTCTCCTTTGAGGAAAAAGCATTTGACCGTTTCTCAGAAAAAATAGATTATTACCGGATGGATTTTTCCCGTTTGGAAGCATATCATGGGCTGAATCATTATTACAGGGAAAATGATATCAGCTCCCACATCTTTTACTTTGCTGTGGCTCCCCGTTTTTTCAGCGCCATCACAGAGGGACTTAAACTGGTCTATGGTTCCTCCTCCGGCAAAGTGATACTGGAAAAGCCCTTTGGAGAGAATCTGGCCGCGGCCACAGCCCTTAACACAGAGCTGGAGGCATTCTTTGGCCCGGAGCATATTTACCGCATCGATCACTACCTCGGAAAGGAAATGGTCCGCAATATCCAGGCAATCCGGTTTTCCAATCCTATTTTTACAGACGTGTGGAATTCCCGCTATATTGAATCTGTGCAGATTTCCGCCCTGGAGGACATGGGCGTGGAAACCCGCGGCGGTTACTATGATGCCAGCGGCGCCCTGAAAGATATGGTACAGAACCATCTGTTCCAGATTCTGTCCATCATGGCCATGGAGCGGCCGGAGGAATTTAGTCCCAGAGGTCTGCACGATGCCCAGCTGGATGTCTTCCGCTGTTTGCGGCCGGCGGATGAAACGTCCATAGAAAGCACTCTGGTCCTGGGGCAATACGAGGGCTACCGCGGCGAACCTCTTGTAAAACCGGATTCACAGACAGAAACCTATGGAGCCCTGCGCCTTTTCATAGACAATGAACGCTGGAAAGGAACCCCCTTTTACATCCGGACCGGAAAAAAGACAGGGAAACGCGAGATTGAACTGGCTGTCATTTTCCGCCGGCCTTATCCGGTCGTGGAGCCCAACATACTAATCATTAAGATTCAGCCGACGGAAGGCGTTTATCTGCAGTTTAATATTAAACGTCCCGGTGATTCTGAGGATATCATTCCGGCCAAGATGGATTTCTGCCAGAACTGCAGTCTCATTCATCAGCTCAACACCCCGGAGGCCTATGAACGTCTTATCACTGCCTGTATGGCGGGGGAGCGCTCCTGGTTCTCACAATGGGACCAGATAGAGCTGAGCTGGAATTACATCAGCCATCTGAAGAAACTCCATGCGGGAAAGCAGCTTCCGGTGTATCCTTATAAGCCCGGAACCCATGGACCGGCTGAAGCGGACCGTATGCTGGAGCAGTACGGGCATAGCTGGCTGTAGGCGGCCGTGACGGCTGCAGGCCAGCCGCAAGGCGGCCTGCACGTTCATGTGCCAGCCGCGTCCCGGACATGACAGGAGGCGCTGACATGGATTACCCCATGGCAGCCGTCCGTCTCAAGGCCATGACCGGCATATTGGAAACAGGGCTATTTGACGATATATGCGGGAAAATTATAGTCCGGACTGAAAACGGAACCGAAGAACATTTTCATAACTGATATGCAGATTCAGACTTTACAGAAAAATCCCGGGCTCTGCTTCATGCAGAATCCGGGACCTTTTAATTATATATCTGATTAATCTCAGCAGACAGCGCAAACAATCAGACAATTCAGCAAACTGCCTATGCCGACTTTGCCCTAGCAGCCGCCTTATCCTCCAGCTTGGACACAAACACCGTACCCGCAAGATCTCCCAGGCAGTTGTTGGTGGTGGTTCCCATGTCAAACAGGCGGTAGAACGCAGCTATGATTCCCACAATCTCTGTAGGCAGGCCAAATGCAGTTACCATGACCAGAAGCTTTACGATACCGCTTCCGGGGATACCGCCGCCGCCAGTGGAAAGAATGGCCGACATCAGGATGATTTTCACCATGGTTCCCAGGGTGACAGGAACGCCGATGGTCTGGCTGATAAACAGGATAACACAGCCGTACAGGATAACGCTGCCGTCATAATTCATCTGCGAGCCCAGAGGTACGGTGAAACCGGAAATAGTCTCCGGAACATTGAATTTCTCCTTTGCCACCTTAATATTAATCGGAATTGCAGCCACACTGGAGCAGGTGGAGATGGTGTATACCCACAGCTCGGCACTGTCCTTCAAAAACTTGAGCGGATTGATTCCTGCCGTCACCCAGATGACCGTACAGTAAACCAGTACCACATGCACCAGGCAGGCCAGATAATAGGTGCCTACAAGGGTTGCCATGCTGGTAAAGATGCCGGCTCCGTACTTTCCGAAGGAATCTCCCATCAGGAAGAATACGCCGATTGGGGATACCAGCATAATCATGTTAATCAGCGAAAATACCATATCATTGAGCACGTTCATGCCCTTGATTGCCTTCTCCTTGTGCTCCGGATTCTTCATCCTTAAAATCGCCACGCCCAGCAGGATTGCGATGACTACGGTCTGAAGGATATTGCCGTCCGCAAAGGTCTGAGTAATGTTGGAAGAAAACATTCCTGTAAAGAAATCAGCTACCGTGATGTCCGCGCTGCCAGTTACCTCCTTAGATGCCAGTCCTGTAAAATTGGCTATGGCGCCGGGCTTTACAATGGATGTAACCAGGATGCCGATGGCGCAGGCAACCAGTGTGGTGACAATATAATATGCCATAATACGGAAGCTGATTCTTCCCAGCGTCTTCATATCCTTCTGAGAAACAACACCCGTCACAATGGTGACAAGTACCATTGGCACCACAATCATTTTAATACAATTCAGCCAGATAGTTCCGATAAACCCGACTTTGGTCATTGGTTCCCCGATAACGATTCCCAAAACCGCTCCCAACAACATGGCTGCAAATATCTGCGTCGATAAACCTATCTTTTTACCACCTATCTTCATATGTCAAATCCCCCTTTATCGTAAAGAATCCAGTTCACGTATAATTGCTACCGCTTTTTCCGTATCCTCCCTTGAAATATCTTTGTAAAATACAAGTCTTACCTTATCCTTCAACACCGGCTTGATTAATAACCCTTTTTCAGCCGCCTTGCTACAGTATTCACCCGGTGTAAGCCCCAGGCCGTTGGTATCCAGGACAATGATATTGCTCATGACCTTTCCATATACCTTTGTATTCTTTAAATCCTTTAACTGCTCAGCCGCATAGGCCGCATTGGCGTTGTCCTCTGCCAGCCGCTCAATGTTATGCTTAAGGGCGTACATACCCGGCGCCGCAATCACGCCTGCCTGTCTCATGGCCCCGCCTAAAAGCTTTCTCTTGTCCCTGACCTTCCTGGAAAATTCTTCAGAACAGCATACCAGGGAACCGATAGGTGCCCCCAGGCCCTTTGAGATACAGAACATCACGGAATCCACATATTTGCACATTTCCCGTGCTTCCACGCCCAGGGCCGCCACTGCATTAAACATTCTGGCTCCATCCATGTGGACAGGAACCCCAAACTCCTTTGCCAGCTCATGAATCGCCTTCATCCGTTCCAGTGGAACGCAGGTGCCGCCTGAAAAATTGTGGGTATTTTCGATGCACAGCAGAGCTATCTCCTGGCTTTCCAAAATGCGCCGCATATCGTCAGGGTCCGGCAGGTTGTCCTGGTCTAATTTGTATGTAACAGGCTCAAGCTGTCCGATGGATGGGTCAAATACAACCTTTTCGCTTAAGTAGATATGCTGCATCTCATCTACCATCACCTTCTGTCCAGGCCTGCAATAAGCCAGAATGGCGGACGTATTGCCCTGTGTTCCTGACGGGAACAACACGGCCGCTTCTTTTCCCGTCATTTCTGCCGCCAGGTCCTCCAGTTCATTGACTGCCAGATCCTCTCCCCTTCCTCTGGAATCCGTCCTTCCGTCATCCCCCAGCTTTGCTTCCAGTATGGTCCCCAACATTTCCCTGGTTGGCATACTGATGGTATCACTTCTCAAATCTACCATTTCATTCCCTCCTTGTTAATAGTGATACAGTATTAACAAGCAATATTTATGCCATTTTTCTTAGTTGGTATAGGAGAACATGAAAAAACAGCTATATTCAGGGATATTTGTGTTAATATCTGCAAAATACAGCTGTGTTTTTTAGTTTTCTGATTATATAGTTGAGTGGTATATGGATAAATATTCCAACTCTTGTCGTTTTCTGTATTGGGTGTTTGCTGTTATGTGTCGCAGGCTGTATCAAAGGTGTCGCACAACAATGCGTGCGACACTGTATGCGACACTACTGGTAACATTGTATGCGACATTTAGCGGAATGCCCGCCACTGCATTAAGCACTGAGCATGCCACATAAAACCATGGTCCATCACTTCATACCGAATTTTTTAATATACCGCCAAATGGTACTCCTGTGTATTCCAAGAATCCGGGCCGCTTTTGTCTTATTACCTCCCGCCTGTTCAATTGCCTGTGCCAAAAGCTGCTCTGTTATTTCCCTGCTTGTATTTCCCTGGTATGGATTCTCCCGGCCTTGATACTCCCAATCCTGATTCTCCCGGCCCAATTCCGTCCGCCTTCTATTTCCACAACCTCCATCCCCCTCGTTACTCCCAGCTCCTTTGCTTCCTTGATTCCCCATACCGTTTCCCCTCTGCTCCATTTCACAGGGCGGTTCATAATTCTCTATCACATAGCCGGCTGCTTCCCCTGATATGACAGAGGAATCGCATATGATACGCACCTTCTCCATAAAATGTCTCAGCTGGCGGGCATTTCCCGGCCATCCGTAAGAGGTAAGCACCTTCTCTGCCGCAGGGGTAAGGCAGCATTTTCCCCCGCCTTCCCTGAGAAACAGATTCGCCAGATCAGGAATATCCTCCACCCGTTCCCTGAGCGAGGGAATCTTTAGGGTCAGCACATTAAGGCGGTAAAACAAATCCTCCCGGAATTTGCGCTCTCTCACCAGTTCAATCAGGTTTTTGTTGGTAGCTGCAAATATCCTGATATTCACGGGAAAGACCCGGTCGCCGCCCAGGCGCATGACTTTACGCTCCTGCAGAACCCGCAGCAGCCTGCTCTGGAGGGACATAGGCATTTCCCCTATCTCATCCAAAAAAATAGTCCCATTATGGGCCAGCTCAAAGAGTCCCATCTTTCCGCTGCGCCTGGCCCCGGTAAATGCGCCGTCATCATACCCAAAAAGCTCACTCTCCAGAATTCCCTCGGGTAGGGCCGCGCAGTTTACAGCAACAAAGGGCCCGTTTCTGCGGCTGCTGGCATTGTGCATACTCTGGGCAAACATTTCCTTACCTGAACCTGTCTCCCCAAGCAAAAGTACGGTCAGGTCTGTATGGGCGTACCGCTTTGCATGCTGAATACACTGATTTATCTGCTGACTGCTTCCGCATATATCCTTAAACGAATAGGTGGCCTGGAATCCCTTTATGCCTTTACCCCTGATTTTATGCTCCCCTCTGGTGATGGTTCCCGCATCGTTGAAGGTGATAACCGCACCCAAAATCTCTCCATTTTTATATGTTAAGGGAATCATATCATAGAGAATGTCCGCGCCATTAATGGAGCCTGTTTCCTGTATAATTTCCTCTCCTGTCGCCAATACGTCATGGACCGCCTCAAAGGCGGGCAGAACCTCTGCTATGGGCGTATCATAAACCAGTCCGCCCGGATTGGGCAGATAAGGTTTGGCTACGCGGTTCATCCAGGTAATATTCCCTTTTATGTCAACTGCCACATACTTTTCATTGGTAGTATTGAGAATGGTCTTAAGCTCCTCCGCCTTTCTGGTAGCAGCCTTGACCGTGGCAATCAGCTTCTCTGCCTCCCGGCACGCATAAGACAATGACTTGTCAGTCAGCTCAATGCGGACTGCCGGCAGTTCCAATTCTCTGGCATAACGCGTCTGGATAAGCCCGCCCACAATCACATCCACCCCTTCATTTTTAAGCTTCTGGATCTGATGGAAGGTATCGTCTTCATCCACGGCAAAAATCTGCCGTATGTTTACATTCAGTATGGGATTTAACCGTTCCAGACCGCTGAGAAGATTGTTATACCCAATGACCCCGATATTTTTTCCATAACGGCTGGCCTCAATCAGAGTGTCTGCCATGTCCTCAAAGGGGATGGGGATCTCCACCACCGGCAGATCCACTACCTTGCGGATGCGCAGTGCTGTGGCCCCCCGGCCTAATATGACGCTGACCCCGCGTCTCAGCATCTCTGGAACCAACTCCGGGTCCCATACCGTGACGATTACGTCCTTATCCAACTTTTTAAATATTTGCTGTGCCTGCTCCACAAAATCTTCGCTGAAAGCAGCGTACCAAATCTGGCTCATGGAAAATCCTCCCATTCTCCACCACATGATTACATCAAGATAAACTGTCTATATCCATACTTCTGATTTTTTTGACAACATCCATGTCAGCCGGAAGCCACTCCACATCATCAAACTGTTCCCTGGTCATCCAACGGGCTGATCTATGCTCCTTAAGATGAATTGTTCCTCCTGCAATCGAACACAAATAGCAATGCATAATCAGGTGGAATTGGGGATAGTTACATTCAGCTGTCATCCGGTCCTTAAAATCATGTCTGCATTTTCTAAGCTTTTATTCATACTGCGTCCTCCGCATAAAAACTTATCTGCTTATTCAAATGTCTCAAAAAATTCCGCCATGGAGCATTCCAATGCCACAGTTATCTTTTCAAGACTCATAATTGATAAATTCCGCTTTCCATTTTCTACAGATGCAATATAGGTTCGGTCCAGGCCTGCCTTAAACGCCAAAGACTCTTGACTTAATAATAGTTCTTTTCTTAATTGGCGTATCCTGTTGCCAACTTTTATTTTTATATCGCCAGAAAACTCCATCTCCCTCACCTCTCTTACAGGTAAGCGTAACGAAATGTGACTTATTTATCAACGGACTATAAGTCACACATATCTATACCACATAAATATTTTATTCCCCGGAAAATGAAAAGTCTCCCCAAGGGCCATCCACCGCGTTCACCTCAAACTCATCTTGCATATATCCCATGAAATTTGCATATATCCCATGAAGTCATAATTGTAGGACACAAAAAATGCATGACACACCCTCCGGTCCATCATGCATTTTATTTTTCAACTATACATTTCTTCCCATCTCATATGCCTGCTTCACAGCAGGCGTCCCCTTGATTTCTCCTGCCTGCCAGGCACCAGTTCCATAAATAATTCCCTTCTCCCTGGCTCCAGTCAGACAATCCTGCGTAAACCCCCGGAATCCTTCAATGGTGCGCTCCATCATTTTCCGTTCCGTATCCGCGGCGGCTACTATAAAATAAAAATCCTTATTCTGAATTTCTGTATACCTGGGAACCGTGCGGTCAATTAATGTTTTCATCTGTGCATCCATGGTGTAAAAGTACACTGGCGTGGCCAATACAATGACATCCGCCTCCACCATTTTATCCAGTATCTCTGCCATATCATCCTTTTGAACACACTTTTGAGTGGTATTACAGACGCCGCATCCTATGCAATATTTGATATTCTTACTGGCCAGAAAAATCTTTTCCGCATGATTTCCAGATTCCTGCGCTCCGCGGATAAACTCATCGCAGAGTGTATCAGAATTACCGCCTTTCCTTGGGCTCGCTGATATAACTAATACATTTTTATTCATATGTAAATCTCCTCTCGTTTAGTTATCTCTCATCATTCTATCATCTGGAGCTAACTTCAAGTCAAGAAGTTTTTATCGTTCCTTTATCGTCCCTCCCATAAACTTAAGTTCCACTTCCCATCATTCACCTCAATTTCCACCCTGCCCCAATATGGCCCTGCGCTTCATCCAATAATACGCAAACCCGGTACAATCCGCCAAAAACCAGCCAATAGGCACTGATACCCATATTCCCACAACACCAATGCCCGGAATCGCTGACAGGATATAAGCGAGAACCACCCTGGTTCCCAATGAAATGATCGTCAGCACCACGGACATCTCCGGTTTTCTCACAGCGCGGTACAGGCCGTACAGCAGGAACAGACATCCAATACCGCAGTAAAATGTCCCCTCAATCCGAAGATACTGCACTCCCACCGCCAAAATCTCAGCCTCCTGGGGCTGTACAAAAACAAGCATCAGCTCCCTTGCGAACACACATACAATAAACGATATCACCAGGCAAAACAGGACGGAAGCTGTAACAGCGCTTTTGATTCCTTTTTCCACCCGGTCATGCCTGCCCGCCCCATAATTCTGGGCTATGAAAGTGGAAAACGCGTTTCCGAAATCCTGCACCGGCATATAGGCAAAGGAATCTATCTTCACTGCTGCTGCAAATGCCGCCATAACCACAGCGCCAAAGCTGTTGACCAGTCCCTGGACCATCAATATACCGAAATTCATCACAGACTGCTGAACGCAGGTCAAAAACGAAAAACCGGATATTTCCGCCAGAACCTTCCGGTCCATTTTCATATAGCTTCTGTTTATCCTGAATTCAGGCATCTTTAAATATGTATACAAACAGATTCCAATGCCTGACACAAACTGGGAAACAACAGTGGCTGCACCGGCACCGGCAACACCCCATTTAAAGACAAGGACAAATACCAAATCCAATCCCACATTCAGCAGGGCTGAAATGCCAAGAAACACCAGCGGTATAAAAGAGTTCCCTACGGCTCTCAGCAGACAGGCAAAATAGTTGTACAAAAACACAGCGCTGATGCCAAAAAATATGACCCACAGATATTCTCTCATAAAGCCATAGATTTCCACGGGTACACACAACAGGTACATAATTGGGTCAATAAACAGGAAAACCGCAGTATTCAGAACCAGAGCCACTGCCGCTACAAGTACAAACGACACGAACATGCTGGATTTAAGCATTCCCTCATTCTTTTCACCATAGCGCAGGGAAAACACAGCCCCGCTTCCCATGCACAGCCCCAGAAGAATGGAGGTAAGAAATGACATCAGCGCATAGGCGGCCCCAACAGCCGCCAGTGCCTGTACCCCCAGATACCTGCCCACAATCAGTGTATCCGCTATATTATAAAACTGCTGCAAAAGATTTCCTGTTATCATGGGAAGTGCGAACCGCAGCATGGTTCCTGTAATGGAACCTGTAGTCAAATCACTATGCATGTCCCTTACTTCCTTCTATGAATGATCGAAATATCTTTCCCGCATCAGCGTCACCCGGAGACATGAACTCCGGATGCCACTGCACAGCCTGTATGTACTCCCTGTCAGGCGCGTATATCCCTTCCACCAGTCCGTCCTCTGCCACGGCCGTGGCCTTAAGCCCCGGAGCCAATTTTTTGATTCCCTGGTGGTGATAACTGTTCACTCCCATGCTGTTCCTTCCCAGGAGTTTGCATAACGGTCCGCCTTGCACCAGTTCCACCTGATGGCAGACACGGCTGTACGGCGGCTTCATATGATGCTCTATGCAGCACGTACCCTGAAATTCGGAGGGCAGATCCTGAAACAGAGTGCCTCCCATAAGAACATTAATCAATTGCAGACCCCGGCAGATTCCAAGTACCGCCTTATGGTCCTCCCACGCCATGCGGAACACGTTTTGTTCCAGCCGGTCCCTCTCCATACAGGCAGGACCGCACAGGCCGGTCTTCTCCTCACCGTATAGAGATGGGTCCACATCATGTCCGCCTGTAAACAGATACCCGCTGCACATGCTGTTTATCTGGCGTAAATCCGCCTGGTCACAGACAAGCGGCAATATCATGGGAACTGCGCCCGCCCGGCGGATTCCGTCCATATATCCGGGTACCATCCAGATACTGTCCTTTTCCTCGTCAAATAATGGTATAATTCCAATCACCGGTTTCATGTGCACTTACCTCGTTTCTTTCTCACTGCTTTCGCATCAATCCATCCTGCTGCCCCTCATCATGGACACAGTATATCACAAACTTCCATTAATTTACAGATAATCTCCCTGTTTGTATTCTGATTGATTTGGCTGGCCCTGATTCCCTCCTGTTCCGGGTCCTCTCCGCATACATCCACTCCTATTATACGGCGGCAGGACGCCGCCTCTTTTATGCAGGCCAGCACATCCTCCAGCTGCGTCTCTCCCTGGTCCCAATTAGTGACTGCGCAGGATCGGTTCAGAATATCCTTATCCAGTGATATATAGAGAGGCAGCCCGGAGTCCTCCATATGGCGGCTGATACACCCCGGCACCTTCAGTTCCTCTTCATTGATTCCAACTACCCGCTTCCCGTCAGCTTCCGCTTCCATACAGGACGGCCCCGCCAGATAGACCCGCTTCAGCCCCGTATTTGTATCCAGAGCAGCCTGAATCCAACCGCCGCAGGACAGGATATTCCCAAATATAGGCATCTGCATATCTGTATGGTGATCGAACACCAGCAGCTCAAATTCTCCCTCTACCTTATCCAGCCATATTTTACTCACATAATGGTAATTTCCTGAATCCAGGAAGTGAATTCCGAAGGGCCCCATTGGGCGGATTCTCTCCTTAATGGCTGCCTCCGCCTCCTCGTCACAGTAACAATTAGTGCCCTGTATATCTCTAAGGTCCAGCCACACAGCGCCCAAATCCCCGTAAAATTCCTGTTTTTCATATACTCCCGTAAAATTCATAATGACAATATTGTTATTCTCAAGCTTTTTATTTTCAAGCAAACCCATTCACTGCCTGTCCTTTCATCCATGCTTCTATATATGCTTTTCCTGGCGCCTTCCCAAAGGCTCTTTCCCAGGGGCTCTTTCCCAGGGGCTCTTTCCCAGGGGCTCTTTCCCAGAATCTCTTTTACAACCATTGTATCAGAGTAATCTCAAATAAGAAACCGCCTGCAAATAATAATTTTTATAATAATAGTAATTATTATTGATTTTATGGAGTTTATATGATACAATACAACTATCTTACATATTATCAATTATACGTGGTAAAATCAAACTATAGCCGAAAAGGCAAAAGAGACACAGGAGGGGTACATTTTATGGATTCAAAAGCATTTTTCAAATTAAGTTACGGCGTTTACATTATTTCCACCAGCACAGACGGCAGGGAAAGCGGCTGTGTCATCAACACTCTGACCCAGGTTACATCATCTCCCGCCAGGTTATCCATTGCTCTTAACAAGGAAAACTATACATTTAAGCTGATTGAGACATCCGGCACTTTCTCCGCGGTGGTACTTTCCGACGATGTGGAAATGGATCTGATTAGACGTTTTGGTTTCCAGTGCGGCAAGGATGTGGAAAAATACGACGGCATTCCACATGGACGGGACAGTCTCCATAATCCATATCCCACAGAAGGCGTCTGTGCCCGGTTCACCTGCCGTGTTGTATCCTCCATGGACGTGGGAACCCATATGATTATTGTGGGTGAGGCAGTGGAGGCAGAAGTCCTGGATTCCCAGACACCGGCGCTCACCTATTCCAATTACCATCTGAAGAAAAACGGAACCACTCCGCCAAAGGCTCCTTCCTATCAGGCAGACACTGACAAGGTTACCGGATGGCGCTGCTCCGTATGCGGATATATTTTGGAGTCTGAGACATTGCCTCCTGACTTTATCTGTCCGGTTTGCGGCAAGGATGCCAGCTATTTCGTAAAACTGTAGCCTCCTTATTGTTCTGTTACGTGAACTGTTACAAAATATCCCTGAAAACAGCTGATTCATACCCATAAGCTGTTTTCAGGGGTATTTTATGTCCTCCGGATATATCTCACTTCTGAACGGACTCGTTCCTATCCCGCTTTTCTTCCTTATCATTGGTAACGTTGCCGTCTCCGCTGACTGGTATGGCATCTCCCAGATAGGTGGGCTTAGGCATTACAATGGTATAAATCAAATCCTTGGGTCTGGCCAGCAGTTCTCTCAGGTCCCTCATTTTCTGGCCGCCGTACTGCCTGGGATCTGACTCCACGCCGTATGCCTCCATCCCCATGGCCCGCGCCACATAAAGAGCCCGGTACATATGATAGCGCTGGGTAACAATGATAATCTTCTTTACCTGGAAAATGTCCCTGGCCCGGTACATGCTCTCATAGGTGGAGAATCCTGCGTGATCCATGAAAATGTCCCCGGAAGGAATGCCCGCATCAATGGCATACTGCTTCATCCTGTTTACCTCGTCATAGTTCGCGCGCCCATGGTCTCCGCTCATGAGAAGGCGGTCCGACACACCGCCCTCATACAGCTCTATTCCCTTGTCCAGCCTGTCCCGAAGCATGCCGGATGGCGTGCCGTCGGGCCTGACACTGCAGCCCAGTACCATGATGCAGTCCACATCTCCAAGGGCTGCCGCATCATCCGCACTGATGATATTGGGTTTTTCTCTCCGGATCATGTACAGGTTTATGAGGAACAGAACCAGACATCCTGCCAGTCCCAATACCAGAAGCATCTTAACCGCTTTTTTCAGAATCGTTTTTTTATCCATTCCACTCTTCCTTCTCTTACGGAGCGCCGACGGGGTCAAAAAAACCGCTCCTCCCGGCAAAATGCAGAGATTTGCGGCTTTTGATGCATATGTCAGGTCAATCCTTATTTAACAGCAATTGCCTCGATTTCACACAGAACGCCCTTTGGAAGGGTCTTAACTGCCACACAGCTTCTGGCTGGTTTGGAAGTGAAATACTTAGCATATACTTCGTTAAATGTTGCAAAATCGCCCATATCTGCCAGGAAGCAGGTGGTCTTAAATACCTTGTCAAAGCCGCTGCCTGCTGCTTCCAGGATGGCGCCTACGTTCTTGCAGCTCTGCTCAGCCTGTCCCGCGATGTCCTCTGCAACGCTGCCGTCTGCCGGATTTACCGGTATCTGACCGGATGTGTAGATAACTCCATTAACCTCAAATCCCTGGGAGTATGGTCCGATTGCGCCTGGTGCCTTTTCTGTGCTGATTACGTTCATTTTAAATCCTCCTTGTTCTTAGGGGAAATGCCCGTACAATATGTATTCCCCATTATATTGATTTTCATTCTCACGCGACATGCGCGAACCCCAAAGTTATTATATCGGATTATCAGAGATGTTGCAAGATGAGGCGGAGATTCTTCTTTGTATTTTTTGCCGTGCTATTTTTTCCATACAATGCCTGCAAGGAGGTTTCTTCGGAAAATGATACTCCCTTTTCGGCATAATGCATAGATATGCGCCAATGCATTGTGTAATATGTACTAATTTTAAATTGAGTATTGATTTATTTTATGCGATGTGTTTATAATTAAGATAATTAACAGTTAATATAGTTAACAGTAAATATACTTAATCTAAAAGAGGACAATTATGTTATATGATTTTGACACAGTCATCAACAGATGGCACACGGACAGCGAAAAATACGATGGTTTAAAAAAGTTTGCCCCCAAGGCACCTGATAACAGCATACCCCTTTGGATTGCGGATATGGATTTTAAGACAGCACCGGAAATCATAGCCGCTATGCACAAACGTGTGGATGAAGGTATCTTTGGTTATACGGATATCTATGATGCATCCTATTATCAGGCAGTTTGCCATTGGATGGAAAAGCGTCATCACTGGCATATTACACCGGACGAAATTGTGGTGGATTCAGGCGTGGTTCCCGCGCTGTCCCATGCCCTGTCACTGATTGCCAGGCCCGGAGACGGCGTCATCATACATACCCCGGCCTATAAACCATTCTTTAATTCCATCAGGAACACAGGAATGATTCCCGTATATACCAGACTTTGTTGCAGCCATGGCCTGTTTACCATTGATTTTGAAGACCTGGAGCAGAAAGCTGAGGATGAGAACAACAAAGTACTTATACTATGCAGTCCCCATAATCCTACCGGGCGCGTCTGGAGTCAGGAGGAGCTGAGTCATATTATGGACATCTGCCGGAAACATGATCTGTTCATCATTTGTGACGAGATTCACAATGACATACTCCGCCCGGGCATCTGCCATACACCTCTGGCCGGCCTGTATCCGGACATGAAACGGCTCATTACATGCACAGCCCCCAGTAAGACCTTTAACCTGGCGGGAAACCACCTGGCAAACATCATCATACCGGACCAGGGCATCCGTGACCGTTGGAACAGCCTGTATCACTACCTGCCCAACCCTATTTCCGCAGCGGCGGCCACAGCGGCCTACGAAAAGGGAGAACCATGGCTGGATGAATTAAACCAGTACCTGGCTGAAAACTTCCGCCGGATGGAGACGTATTTAAAAGCCAACCTTCCCGCAATCGGTTTCCAGATTCCGGAGGCCACCTATCTCGCCTGGATTAACATTGAAAACCTGGGCCCAGACCATGGTGAGATCGAGAACCGCTTCATTGAAAACGGATTAATAATTGAAGGCGGAGACCAGTTCGTGGAAAATGGAGAAGGATTCATACGTCTGAATGCAGCAGTACCTCGTTCCATTATTGATACTTTATTAAACAAAATAAACCATATTTTTAACTAAGGAGGACAAATCCATGAAAAAAAGAAATCTAATCCTGACAGCCGCGTTATTTGCCATGACTGCTTCCCTGGCAGCGTGCGGCGGACAGAAGCCGGCCACGACCCAGCCCGCCGCAGCCACTGCAGCAGAAACAAAGGGCGGGGACCAAAAGGAGGAACCAAAAGAGGATCAGAAGCCGGAAGAGACAGCTGCTGCTTCCGCTGAAAAAACGCGGTATGAAAAAATCCTTGAAAGCGGTGTCTTAAAAGTAGGTACAGAAGGAACCTATAAACCGTTTACGTATCATGACGACAATAATGAGCTGTGCGGATATGATGTGGAGGTAGCCAGGGCCATCGGTGAAAAAATGGGGGTTAAAACCGAATTCTCCGAGATTACCTGGGAAGGCCTTCTCACTTCACTGGACACCGGCACGGTTGATTTGGTATTGAACCAGGTAGGTGTCACGGACGAGAGGAAAGCAAAATATGATTTTTCCGCCCCGTACCTCTACAGTTACATTGCACTCATCACCAAGACAGATAATAACGACATTACTGATTGGGACAGTGCCAACGGGAAGAAAACCTCTTTAAATGTATCCAGCAACTATGCATTGATTGCGGAAAAATATAACATGGACATCACTGCCTCCGACACCTTCAGCAAGGACATCGAATTATTATTAGCAGGAAGGACCGACTGTGTCATTAACAATACAATAGCATTTAATGACTTCCTGACACAGAAACCCGATACTCCAATCAAGATTGCCGCTGTTTTAGAGCAGGCCGACACAGTAGCAGTACCGATTCCCCAGGGAAATGATGATCTTGTGGAGGCTGTCAACAAAGCAGTCGCAGAACTCAAGGCAGACGGAACACTTACTGAACTTTCCAACAAATATTTAGGTAAGGATTTCTCCAAAGAGCTTACCTTGGAAGAAATCCAGCAGTAACATATCAGGAGGGTGAATGAAATGGATGCACGTTCAATCGAAATATTAACCTCATCATTTTGGCCTATTTTAAAAGCGGGAATCTCTTTTACGATACCTCTGACATTGATTTCATTCGCCCTTGGAACAACGTTAGCGGTCTTCGTAGCCATTATCCGCATATCCAAGGTGCCGGTTTTAAACAAAATCTGTGAGTTATATGTCTGGATTATACGCGGCACTCCTCTGCTTGTGCAGTTGTTCCTTGTATTTTTCGGACTTCCCAAAGTAGGCGTTGTCATTAATCCAATGCCTTCAGGAATATTGGTTTTTACCTTAAGCATCGGTGCTTACAGCTCAGAAATAATCAGGGCCGCCATCCTGTCCATACCCAAAGGCCAGTGGGAGGCGGCCATGTCACTGGGAATGAGCTATCCCCAGCAGCTTTTAAGAATCATACTTCCCCAGGCGTTTAAGATATCCGTACCGCCTCTCTTTAACAGCTTTATTGCCCTTGTTAAGGATACATCCCTCGCGGCCAACATAACCATTCCTGAGATGTTCCTGACTACCCAGAGAATAACCGCCAGGAATTATGAACCTCTTCTCATGTACATTGAGGTCGGATTTATTTACCTTATATTTTGTACGGTCCTGAATTATGTGCAGAACCGGATAGAAAATAAACTCATGCTGACTCCTACGGATAAGAAAAAAATCAAAGAAATTACAGATACGCAGGTCTAGGGAGGTGCCATATGCTGCAGATAAAACATTTAAACAAATATTTTGGAGATAATCATGTGCTGAAGGACATCAGTCTGGAAATCGAATCGCACAAGACCATGGCTATCATAGGTTCCTCCGGCTCAGGAAAATCCACATTGCTTCGGTGCATCAATCTTCTGGAAACACCGGATTCAGGTTCTATCAGCCTGGATGGAAAAGCGTTGGATTTTTCCAGGAAACTTCCCAAACACCAGAAAACTGCCTTTACCAAGAAAACAGGTATGGTTTTTCAGAGCTTCAATCTTTTTCCGCACAAGACCGCCCTTGAAAACATCATGGAAGGGCCGGTCACCGTGCTGAAAAAAAGCAAGGACGAGGCCTGCCAGGATGCCATGGAGCTTTTAAAACGGGTGGGGCTGGAGGACAAAAAAGACAGCTATCCCCACCAGCTCTCCGGAGGACAGCAGCAGAGAATCGCCATTGCAAGGGCCTTAGCCATGAAGCCGGAAATCCTTCTGTTTGACGAACCCACAAGCGCCCTTGACCCTGAGCTGGGCGCCGGGGTACTGAGCCTGATTAAGGAACTGTCACAGGAGGAGTATACCATCATTGTCGTGACACATAATATGTCCTTTGCCAGAGAAGTCAGCGAAGAGGTCGTATTCGTGGAAAAGGGCGAAATTCTGGCAAAAGGAAGTTATGACGAGCTTGTAAATCTGCATAATGACAGAATCACACAGTTTTTAAGCTATTTGGATTAGGGAGGCGGTAAGATGGATATTAAAACTAAAAAGAATATCATCTGCTTTGGTTCGCTTATCATGGACATCTCCATACGCTGCGATAAAATACCGGCAATGGGCGAAACGGTCTATACCTATGAGGATTATAATGTGAATCCGGGAGGAAAAGGCGGCAACCAGTCTGTTGCCGCTGCCAGGTCCGGGGGCAATGTGACGCTGATTGGCAGAATTGCGGCTGACGAGTATGCCCATCAGTTGATTCACAGCTTTCAAAGGGACCATATAGATACCAGCCAGTTAAAGATTGATAAGGATGCCAAAACAGGCGTGGCTTTTGTGTGGGTGGATACGGAAGGGCATAATAAATGTGTCTGCTCTCTTGGCGTCAATGCCAGAGTAACCCCCCAGGATGTACAGTCCTATGCCCATCTGTTTACGGACAGCAGTATAGTCATGACCACCCTGGAGCACAGCAGCCAATTACTTGAAGAAATTTCCCTTATGGCCCGGCAGAATAACTGCATTCTGATTGTAGATCCTTCCTCCAAGGACTACTCTAAGCTTTCGCCTGAAATTGCCGGCCGAATTGATATACTGAAGCCCAATGAAGTGGAGACAGAAATGCTGACCGGTGTCAGGGTGGAGACAGAAAAAGATGCGGTACAGGCCATACATATTCTCAAGGAGAAGGGCATAAGAATGCCTGTGATTTCCCTGGGAAGCCGTGGTGTTGTCTATGAATACAAGGGCAGAGTCACTTCCGTGGAGGGTCTCCGGGTCAATGCCGTTGATACGACTGCAGCAGGTGATACTTTCATCGGCAGTATGGCTGCAAAACTGTCACAGGGTTACTCATTCCGGGAGTCCATCGACTATGCCAACCGCGCCGCTGCATACTGCGTACAGCACAGGGGGGCGCAAATCTCTATTCCTTTTGAGGAAAATGTATTATAATAAACTATATAGTATTTTTACGAGCCAAAGGGAGAGAGAGCATGGATAATAGGAGATATTTATTATATTGTGATATGATGACAGAATTGAAACTAACAAATCAGCTAATGAACGAGTATGACAGTCTCCCCCATGACTATGGAAATGCCGTCCTGTACCAATCAGAGGCCCATCTTATTCAGTGTATCGGCCAGAATGATGGCATTACCGTGACAGAGGCGTCCAAACTGTTGAAAAAAACAAAAAGCGCCTGTTCCCAGATGGTAAAAAAATTAGTTGGAAAAAACTGGGTCAAACAGACCCGCAACCAGAAAAACAACAGGGAATATAAACTTCATCTAACGGAGGAAGGTCTCATTGTCTACGACCACCATGAAAATTTTGACCGTATGTCTTATGAGCACAACTCAAAAGAGCTGTATAATTTCACAGATGAGGAATTACAGCTGTACATAAAGATACAAAAGAGAATGAATGAACTCATCGGACTTGATGTGGAGAGAAGCTACAATTATTTTAAGACGGACATTTCCTGTATCAACGAAAGGTAATATAATTATGGGTAAATTAAAAGATGTTTTTAAGGTGGATAAGCCAATTATCGGCATGGTACATTTAAGGCCGCTTCCCGGCTCCCCCAAATATGACCCGGTAAACATGGGAATGGATAAGATTATTTCCATCGCGCTGGAGGAGGCCGCCATACTGGAGCAGGCTGGTGTGGACGGTGTCCAGGTGGAAAATATGTGGGATATCCCCTATCTGCGCAGTGAGAATATCGGATATGAAACCGCCGCTGCCCTGGCAGTTGGAATCCATGCGGTCCGCGATAAAGTCTCCATTCCGGTTGGAGCCGAATGCCACATGAATGGCGCCGACTGTGCAATGGCCTGCGCGGTAGCAGCCGGAGCAAGCTGGATACGTGTATTCGAATGGTGTAATGCATTTGTATCCCAATCCGGCTTCATCAATGCCATGGGCGCCAATGTGTCCCGCATGAGGAGCCGGCTAAAGGCTGACCAGATTCTGGCCCTGTGTGATGTGAACGTCAAACACGGAAGTCATTACATCATCCACGACCGGAGCGTAGCGGAACAGGCCATGGATATCGAATCCCAGGATGGTGACGCAGTCATTGTCACAGGATTTGATACAGGTACCCCACCATCCGTGGAAAACATATCAAAATGCAAAAAATCCACTTCGCTTCCCATACTCATAGGCAGCGGCCTTAACAGCAGTAATGTAAACGAACTCCTGACAGCCGCGGACGGCGCCATTATCGGAAGCTGGTTTAAAGAAGGAAATAATTGGAAGAATCCTGTGAGCTATGACAGAACAAAGGAATTCATGGATAAGGTAATCGCCCTAAGGCAAGGCTAATCTCTATTTCATGAAACTATTAAACCCGCGGCCGGTCACACCAAATTTCCATATGTGTCAGATACCTGCCTGCCCCTTCTTCTGTTCCAGATGGGCAAGCAGGTACTCTTTCGTATTCCTCTGAGGTTCCTCCAATACCATATCCAGAAGCCGGGCCAGCGTGCTGCCCACTTCCCTGCCAGGCTTCACCCCTGCACCCATAATGTCATAGCCCGAGACAGCCAGGGTCTTTAGGCTGATACAATCCCTGTTCCTGCGGATTTCCTCTGTCAAGTCCCTGACCTGGCGCAGCCACCGCAATTCCCCGTCATTGGATGCTGCCTCAGAAAGGCACATCTTAAGTGTGAGCAAATCATCAAACAGCTCCGGCTCCATCTGGCTCATGGCACGGCGGATGGATGCCCTGGACGGCTCCCTGCCATCCTTTATGACATCCCTCATGCCATCTTCCATACTGTCCTGAAGTCCCACCTTCTTACCCTGCCGCTCCACCAGGGTTCTTACCCTGTAGATGGTGTCATTGTCCAGCTTTAAATCCTTCAGTATATCCGCTGCCCGGGAAGCGCTGCAATCCCTCAAAAAAGCAGCCCAGCGCATATGCTTTACTGCCGGAATTCCGGCGGGAATGGACGGCACAGCCCAATTCCCTGACTCCCCGGCATAAGCCCCGTGAAATTTCTCTGACACATAGGGACTGATTCCGGTCTCATACACCCGCAGGATATAATCCGGATGGGAACTCAGCAGAAGCTTGGTCAGCTCCACCTGAATCCGTTCCTTACTCACATGGACCATGTTAGGCGCAATTGTCCTGATGGCCTCATAGGTGCGTTCTTCTATGGAGAAGCCCAGCTGGGCCGAAAAACGGATGGCCCGCAGGATTCTGAGGGCATCCTCTGTAAAGCGGTCCTTGGGCTCCCCCACGCACCGGATGATTCCCTTCTCCAAATCCTCCACACCTCCGAATTTATCTACAAATCCCGTATGGCTGTTATAGGCCATGGCATTGATGGTAAAGTCCCGGCGTTTTAAATCCTCCACCAAATCCGGAGTGAACTCCACACTGTTGGGATGGCGTCCGTCCGAGTACTCTCCGTCAATACGGTAAGTTGTTACCTCATACCCCTCCTTCCCCATCATCACGGTCACTGTGCCGTGCTGTATGCCGGTATCCACAGTACGCCGGAACACCTCCTTTACCTGCCCCGGCAGGGCGCTGGTGGTGATATCCCAGTCCCCCGGCTCCCTGCCCAAAAGCATATCCCTGACGCATCCGCCTACCACGTATGCCTCATATCCGTGTTCATTCAGTTTATTAATAATCTCCTCTGCGGGAACGGGTATTCTGATTTCCATGTCTGTCTGCTTCCTCATACTATATTCATTTTATGATTAACACTGCCACGGTCTTATTCTATCAGCTTTTCCTGTCCTTTTCCAGAAATATTTTAACCACATATTATAACAACATATTCAGCGGGTATGGAAAATGGCAGATGCAGGTCCACTGCTGCATCTGCCATATCTATTTACTTCTTTAGTACGCCTTGCCCCAATAAACCATCTTCTTCGCCGGCTTCCCGCAGCAAACGCATTTATCGGACAGGTTCTCCTGCTCAAAGGGTATGCATCTGGATGTGGCTCCGGCCACCTCCTTGATTTTCTCCTCACACTCCAGGCAACCGCACCACATGGCTTTTACAAAGCCCGGCTTATTGTTGACGGTATCCACAAATTCATCCCAACCGGCCGCTGTATAGGTGTGGGCATCCCTGTGCTTCCTTGCCTTCTCCAGCATGGCGTCATGGATGGTATCCAGCATTTCGCCTGCTCTTGACTCCAGTTCATCCAGGGATACGAAGCTCTTCTCATGGTTGTCTCTGCGCACCAGCACTGCCTGGTTCTTCTCCATATCCTTTGGCCCAATCTCCACACGAAGAGGCACGCCGCGCATCTCACAGTCAGCGAACTTCCAGCCCGGGCTCTTGTCCGTATCATCCACCTTTACGGCGAATCCTGCCTTTGTAAGGCGCTCCTTCAGCTCATATGCCTTATCCAGCACGCCTTCCTTCTGCTGCTGTACCGGTACCACCATAATCTGGACCGGAGCGATTCTCGGAGGAAGCACCAGACCGTTGTCATCGCCGTGCACCATGATGATGGCGCCGATGATACGGGTGCTCACGCCCCAGGATGTCTGGTGTACATACTTTAATGTATTATCCTTGTCCGTAAACTGGATGTCAAATGCCTTTGCAAATCCGTCACCGAAGTTATGGCTGGTACCTGACTGCAGGGCTTTTCCATCATGCATCAGAGATTCTATGGTGTAGGTTGCCTCTGCTCCGGCAAACTTCTCCTTATCGGTTTTCTGACCCTTAATGACAGGAATGGCCAGCACTTCCTCACAGAAGTCCGCATACAGGTTCAGCATCTGAATTGTTCTGGCCTCGGCCTCCTCGGCTGACGCATGGGCCGTATGGCCTTCCTGCCACAGGAACTCCCTGGAGCGTAAGAACGGACGTGTAGTCTTTTCCCAGCGCACAACGGAACACCACTGGTTATAGACTCTGGGAAGGTCGCGGTAGGAGTGGATGTCCTTTGCGTAAAAATCACAGAACAGAGTCTCAGAGGTAGGCCTTACGCACATGCGCTCCTGAAGTTCCTCCAGTCCTCCATGAGTTACCCATGCCACCTCAGGCGCAAATCCTTCCACATGGTCCTTTTCCTTCTCTAACAGGCTCTCCGGTATGAAGATAGGCATGTATACGTTCTGCACCCCTGTCTCCTTAAACCTTCTGTCCATTTCCTTCTGGATATTCTCCCAGATTGCATAGCCGGCCGGCTTAATCACCATGCATCCCTTGACGCTGGCATAATCGCACAGCTCCGCCTTCTTTACCACATCCGTATACCACTGGGCGAAATCCTCATCCATGGATGTGATGGCCTCTACCATTTTCTTGTTGTCTGCCATGATTTTTCTCCTTTTCGTTATTTACATTGACCCTTGCATATCTTACATTATGAAATAAAAAGAGCCACCCAATCCCCTGTGCCGCGTGCACAAGGGACCGAATGACTCGGCGGTACCACCCTTATTAACCATCGGGCTTAAAGCGTGTCTGAAAATTCATTCCCGCCATCTGCGCGCCCTCATGGTTCTCTCATCATCCGTTAACGCCGGACATACGCTGCATTCATCATACAGGACTCCAGGGCGGGTTCAGCATCTGCCAACCGTAAGGACCTCTCACCTGCGGTCCTCTCTCTGTGACGTGCAATCACGCTTACTGTTCCCTTTCCATGTCATATCTATGAATTGGTCATTTCTTTATGTAAGAATGATTTTACGTCAGTTTTGGGACTTTGTCAACCACAGAATCGCCATATGAAGATTCTGCGGCAGACAAACCCTAACCGCTCAGACAGTCCCCCTCTTTCTATGTCTCTCTTTCTATGTCTCTCTTTCTATGTCTCCCTTTCCACCTCTTTCGTCCACGCCTCCACCATATCCTCTGTCAGCAGCAATCCCAGCGGTCCCAGTATGAAACCAAAAAATCCGAACAATTCCAATCCCACATACACGGACGCCAGCGTCTCAAGGGGAGACAGCCCCACCTGTCCGCCCATCATCCGCACTTCCAGGATCTGACGCACAAAATAGCACACCAGATAAAGGGCGGTGAGTGCCAGCGCCTGCTTCCAGTCCCCAACAGCCAGCCGAAGGACAGCCCAGGGTATCAGCACCGTGCCGGTTCCAAATATAGGAAGAGCATCCAGTATACCGATTCCAATGCCTGCCATGATGTAATACGGATTGCGGATCAGGAACATTCCCCCGATACACAGCCCTGTTGTAATAAAGAGAATGATTCCCTGGCTTCTGAACCAGGCCTTTCCTGTCTGCACCAGGCGGTTTCCTATCATATTAAATTCCTTACGGAAGACGGACTGGTCCCGGCGGTCCCGCAGGTCCTCCATTTCCTGCAGGCTTAATATAGCTGCCAAAAACACCACCAGGCTTACGATGGCTGCTTTTGCCAGACAGCTGAGCACGGACATGGAGTTGGCCATGAGAAAAGGCATGGCAGCTGTTTTGCATGTATCTACCATGTGATATAGCATATCCCCGGCCATGTCGGCCACACATCCCGGCCTCAGCCCCATGGCATGCTCCACCCTGTGGCAGTTTCCTGTGAGCCACAGATCAAACTGTTCCAGCCATACCGGAAGCTGCACCATAAGTAGTTTCCCCTCTGAGCACAGCTTTAGAGCGCCCCTGTAGAGCACCACTCCCAGGACGGACAGAACCGCCAGGAATTCCACGCCGCCGATGACGCCGATGGGCATATGATGCCGTTTTCCCCTCACTGTTATCCTCATCCGGTAGGACAGGAACCTGGCCGACGGCCGCAGCACAAGAGCCAGGATATAACCCACGAAAAAAGGAGCCACGAGGGGCAGCAGATATTTAAATCCTGCATACACCGCTCCCGTGGTTCCTGTTATAATTAATAATTTCTTCAGTTTCTTACCCGGCTTTTCCATGGACTCACCTGTTTCTGATTCGTACTTCATTTGTACCCTCATAGTATGAGCCGATGGCCGGAAAATATTCTGTTTCCTATGTACAAGTGATGCCGGTAAATTATTCCTTTGTTACCAGGCTGTCCACTGTATCCTGTGTTACAAGCTGGTTGTCCAGGATTACATAAGGCTCAACCTGCTTGCCTTCCAGATAATCATAGGCAGTGTTAAGGATGGCCTTTCCCAAGAAGAATGGCGGCTCTGCGATGGTTGCGTCAACCTTGCCGACCTTCATTGCATCCAGTGTGTCGTCGATGGCGTCACAGCCGATTTTTACGATTTCATCGGTTCTGCCTGCTGCTTCCATTGCCTCTAATGCGCCTAAAAGCATCTCGTCATTTGCGGCATAAAGTCCGTCGATTTCCGGATTGGCCTGAAGAATATTCTCCATAACGCTCATGCCCTTGGCTCTGTCAAAATCAGCCACCTGGCAGGCCACGATTTCCATGTCCGGGTTGTCCTTCATCACTTCGTTGAAGCCCTGGGAACGGTTCTGGGCAACGTTAGTTCCCATGATGCCCTGAATCTCAACAATCTTGCCTTTTCCGCCTAAGGTGTCAACCAGGTACTGTCCTGCCATACGGCCTGACTTGATAGCGTCGTAGCCAATGTGTGAAATAACCTCGCCGCCGTTAGCCTCGCGGTCCATGGTAAATACAGGAATCCCTGCATCGTTGCATGCCTCGATGGAGGAAACGATAGCGTCGGAATCACATGTATCGATGATGATGGCATCCGGCTTCTTTGTAATCAGGTTCTCCACATCCTTCATCTGGATGGTGGGATCGTCCTGGGCGTCGGTAATATACAGTTCAATACCGTGCTCGTCAGCGGCCTTCTGGACACCGTCCTTTACATCCACAAAGAATGGGTTGGTCTGTGTGTTCATGGCAAGACCGATCACATACTTCTTTCCGCTTCCCTCTTCTGAACCGGTATTTTCCGCCTCAGCCGAGGTATCCTTTGCCTCATCCTTTGCCTCATCCTTTGCTTCTTCCTTTGACTCCTCCTTTGCCGCCTCAGTAGCTGCGGCGGTAGTTTCCCCTGAGCCTGAGCTGCATCCGGCCATCAGTGAACACGCCATTGCTATTGCCAATACAGTTGCCCCAATTTGTCTCCTCATAATACAATCTCCTTTTCTTAAATAAATATTTTGTGACGTTTTTGCCGTTTCATGGATAAACAGGATGAACCGGCAGAACCGCAGGTACCTTATCCTTTTCGCCCGTTTCCGGGCTTTACTGCTCTGCATTTACACTACTTTGTGTTAACTCTGTTTTCTATCTGCTATTCCGCCTTAGCCGACAGGTCCTTTACCTTCTTGTCCACCAGGACCGCAATCAGTATGACAGCGCCCTTCACAATATTGGTGGCATGGGGATTTACGTTCATAAGTGTCAGGATATTATCAATAATACCCATAATCATGGCGCCCACCACAGTTGGGAGCACAAAGCCCACGCCGCCGCTTAAGGACGTACCGCCCAGGATAACGGCAGCGATGGCGTCCATCTCAATGCCGGTGCCGCTGGTGGACTGTGCCGAACCAAGCCTTGCTGTCAGAATCACGCCTGCAACGCCGCACATAAGACCGTTAAGCGTATAAGCCATCCACTCTGTGAAACGGACGGAAATACCGGACAGACGCGCCGCCTCCCGATTGCCTCCAAAGGCATAGATGCTGCGGCCGTAACTGGTCTGTGTCAGCACATAGTGGGCAATGAGAAATAGGATGATAAGGATGATGACGGGAACCGGCACTCCGGCGACTGTTCCCTTGCCAAAAAACTTGTAGCCATCCACTTTAATGGGAATAGGGGAGCCTTTTGTATATACAAGAATGCATCCGCGAAGGAGGGTCATCATGCCCAGGGTGGAGATAAAGGGAGGAATCTCACACACTGCCACAAAGAAACCATTTACGGCGCCGCATCCTATGCCTACGGCCAGAGCCGCCGGAATGGCCACTCCCGCATTGCCTGTGGATTCCAGGATACCGGAAGCCAGAACGCCTGCCAGTCCCAGGATGGAGCCTACAGAAAGGTCGATTCCCCCGGTGAGAATGACAAAGGTCATGCCGCATCCCACGATACCTGCCACTGTAATCTGCTTAAACACGTTGAACAGGTTGGCCACGCTTAAGAAGCTGGGGGACAATATGGTTGCAAATACGCAGATTACCAGTAAAATCAGCACGGAGCGGTAGATATTGAGCCGGCCGATTAATTTTTTCTTATTTACACTATTCATTTTCACTGACACCTCCAGATGCATGGGCTAAGATAATTTCCTGATTCATCTCTGATTTTGGTATTTCCAGGACCGTATGGCCTTCCCTCATGATGACTACCCGGTCACTCATGCCAATGACTTCGGGCAGGTCCGTGGAAATCAGTATAATGCTTTTTCCGGCCTTGGTGAGCTCATCCATGATTTGATAAATCTCCGCCTTGGCCCCCACATCCACGCCGCGGGTTGGCTCGTCCAGAATCAGTATGGACGGGTTGGCTTCCAGCACCTTGGCAAATACCACCTTCTGCTGGTTGCCGCCGCTGAGTTTACCGGCCAGCTGCTGCAGGCTGCTGATTTTAATGTTGAGCCGTTTGACCTGTGCGTTAATCCGCTTAGTCTCCAGCTTCTTATCCAGATGAATGAAATGGGTTATCTTATCCAGTGATGACAGGGAAACATTTTCCCTGATATTGCGTATGAGCACCAGCCCTTCCTGCTTCCTGTCGTCGGACACAAATCCGATTCCCGCTTTTAAGGCCTTCTTTGGGCTGGAACAGTCTTTCTTTTCCCCGTTTATGTAAATCTCCCCGGAGTCCATGGGAAGGGCTCCGTACACGATTTTAGACAGCTCGATGGTTCCTGAACCTAAAAGTCCGGCCACTCCCAGGATTTCACCCCTGCGGAGCCTGATGTTCACGTTGTGGACGCCTTTTCCGCAGATATTCCTAAGCTCCAGCACCGTCTCGTCCTCCCTGTAATCCCTCTCAGGATACAGGTTGGTCACGCTGCGGCCTACCATCATGGAAACCACCTCGTCGTAATTGGTGTGGCCTATGTCCTTGGTAGCTATGTATTTTCCGTCCCTGAACACGGTCAGACGGTCCGATATCTGGAAAATCTCATCCATGCGGTGTGAAATATACAGAATGGAAATGCCCTCCGCCTTAAGCTCCGCAATGATTTTAAACAGAATCCGAATCTCTTCGTCTGTCAGGGCAGCGGTTGGCTCGTCCATGATGATGACCTTCGCGCCTATGGTCAGACACTTTGCAATCTCCGTCATCTGCGATTCCGCCACGGACAGGTTGCGCACCTTGGTACGGCAGTCAAACCGAAGGCCCAAACGGTCCAGCTCCTCCTGGGCATCCTTGTACAGCTTTTTCCAGTCCACTGCGCCGTATGACGTCTTAGGAAGCCTTCCCAGATACATGTTCTCCGCCACGGACAGGTCCCGCACCATGTTGAATTCCTGGTATATCATGGCGATACCCTTGCGCTCCGCGTCCTTGGTGGAATGGAACACCACTTCCTCCCCATTGACATACATGTGTCCGGAAGTATATCCCTGGGCCCCTGCTATAATTTTCATCAGGGTGGATTTGCCTGCGCCGTTCTCACCGCACAGGGCGTGTACCTCGCCTCTCCTCACATCCAGATGGACTCCGTCCAGAGCTTTAACGCCCGGAAATGTCTTCACAATCGAATCCATCCGCAATACTAATTTTTCTTCCATGTTACCCCTCCCTTGCTGCTAAGAGTTCCTGAGAATGCCCCTTTGCCAGAGCAGTATCAGTAAGCGCATCCCGCCACTAAAATCACGTTGGTGTATCCTGTGAATTCACCTGTAAGGACAATCGCCTTTGCATCCTTGCTGCGCTCCTTAAGCTCTGTATGGGGAATGTATTCCACCGGAAGTCCCTGAGGCAGAAGTTCCAGCGCTTTCTTGTGAAAGTCCGGTGTCACGGTCAGCGCCTCGTCAGCAAACACAGCGCCCTCCACCACAATATATTTGAGTATCTCCTCCAGAACATCCAGGTAGGCCGGATCACCGGGCCTCCAGCCCAGGTCCACGCGCTCCACTCCCTTTGGAATGGGAAGTCCCGCGTCCCCGATAATAATGGTATCCCTGTGCCTCAGCTCCGCCAGCACCCTGGCCAGCTGCGGATGTAATATTCCTGTTTTTAACATGTCTGTTTCCCCTTCTACTGATTATAATTCTACTGATTATAATTCGACTGATTGCAGTTTTTTGATTGCGGTTCGTTTGGTTCTGATTCTTATGATTGCTCTTTGATAATTCCCATGCTACAGGGCTTTGCGCCAACCATCCATAGTCTAATGGTCCGCAGCCATGAATGCGTCAATCTCCTCCCTGACCGGCATGGAGGGCGTAGTGCCGATTTTCTGTACGGACAGGGCTGCCAGGGCATTGGCAAAATCAGCTGCTTCCCACAAATCCTTTCCCTCTGCCAGGGCTGCCAGAAGGCCGCCGTTAAATGCGTCTCCTGCTCCGGTGGTGTCCACCGCGTCCACCTTATAAGCAGGAATGATTCCCTTCTTCTCTCCCGTGTTTATGTATACACCTCTCTGGCCCAGTGTAATCAATACATTCTTTACCCCTTTGGAGAAGAACCAGTCCGCTGCCTTGTCCGCGGCTTCCTCGCTGTCCACCCTGATGCCTGTAAGAATCTCCGCCTCCACCTCGTTGGGGGTAATCAGGTCAATTTTTCCCAAAAGCTCATCGCTGACAGGCTGTACAGGGGCGGTATTTAAAATGACCTTGACGCCCTTCCTGTATGCGATATCCACGATGCGCTCCACAGAGGATACATTGGTCTCCAGCTGTGTCAGCAGGTATTCGGACTGGCCCACCAAATCCTCCAGGGAATCCACCTCCTGGTCCGTAATGGTATTGCAGGCTCCCAAGATAACCACGATTTCATTCTGGCTGCTGTTCTCATCCACCATAATCAGGGCGCATCCTGTCTCCGTTGTCTCGGAATACAAAACCCTTCCCGTGTCCATGTGAAGCTCATTCATAGTATTGAGGGCAATATCGGCAAACGCGTCCTGTCCAAGCTTTGTCACCATGGTCACATCCGCTCCGGCCTTGTGGGCCGCCACGCCCTGGTTGAATCCCTTTCCGCCGGGTCCCATCTTAAACACGGTTCCCTTCACCGTCTCCCCTGCTGCCGGCAGGTGCGGTGTCCTGCCCATCAAATCCACCACAAAGCTTCCGAATACCGTTACTTTCTTCCCTATATGTTCCATAATATACTCTCTCCTTAATCCATCCTTCCGGCGCGCTCCGCACACGCTTCATGCCATTCCTGCAGGCGGTTCCCCATCGGCGATCCTGCGCCGGCAGTTTCCCAGCAGCAGTTTTCCATCAACAGTTCCCCAGCAGCAGTTTTCCTACCGGCAGCCAACACTAAATCAGTACAATCCCGTTGCCTGCTCCGATTCTGTCCGCCCCTGCCTCAATCATAGCCGCGGCGTCTTCCGGTGTGCGTATGCCACCGCTGGCCTTTACCCCGGCCTTGCCTCCAACGGTTTTTCGCATCAGAGCCACGTCAGCTGCCGTAGCCCCGCCTGTGCTGAATCCTGTGGAGGTTTTCACGAAATCAGCCCCCGCCTTTACTGCCAGCTGGCAGGCTCTTACCTTTTCCTCATCCGTCAGGAGGCAGGTCTCTATGATTACCTTTACCACTGCGCCCCCAGAGGCTTTTACCACAGCCCGGATATCCTCCTCCACAAAGGCGTCATCTCCGTCCTTAAGGGCACTTATATTGATAACCATATCAACTTCATCCGCCCCTGCCTTTACAGCCTCAGAGGCTTCAAAGGCCTTTGCGCTGGTAAGCATGGCTCCCAGCGGGAATCCCGCCACGCAGCATGTCTTTACGCCGCTTCCTTTTAACTGCTCAGCCACCAGCGGTACAAAGCAGGTATTAACACAGACAGATGCAAATTTGTGCTCCCTTGCCTCATTGCAGTATCTTATAATCGTATCCTTGCCGGCATCCGCCTTCAGCATCGTGTGATCAATCATGTGTTCAATTCCCATTTTCATTCTCCTTTTCCATTTGAAGCTCTTATTAGGTTTAAATTGTAATATGTATTTTCTGTAACCGGTTACATGTTTTTGTAAAAAAATATGACCGGCTCTGTATTTTTGTGTAACCGGTTACAGATTTATGCAGAAAACAATCTGACTTGATTGTCAGGTTGTTTTTCTGTGTTCTGAACCCCGCAGGATTACCTTATAAGGAATAGTAATCCGCTTTCCTCTCTGGCGGCTCTTTCCGGAATCCTCAAAGCACTCCTGAAGAAGCCTCATGGCTTCCCTCCCCTGTTCCCTGGCATCCCTGTCCACCACGGATATCCTGTAGTCAATCATCCGCAGGGCGTCAATGTCATCGAATCCCATCAGGGAAACATCCCTTCCTATCTTAACCTTGTGTTCCGTCAGATACTTAAGGCATCCCAGGGTGGACAGGTTGTTGGACGTAAAGATGGCTGTGGGCGGTTCCTTCAGTCCCAGAAGCCGTCCAGTACATTCATATGCCTTGGCAATCTTAAAATCACCGCAGGCAACGTATTCCTCAGGGACAGACAGTCCGCTGTCCTCCATGGCCTGCAGATACCCCTGGCACCGGTCTTTGCCCGGTTTGGAGGTCTCAGGGCCGGTTATAATGGCAATCCGCTCATGGCCTGCCTTTATTAACGCCATCACTCCGTCATAGGAGCCCCGCTGGTTGTCCACAAATACGCCGTCAAACTGAGCCCCCTTCACATCACGGTCCACCAGCACCACCGGTATGCCGGATTCCTCCAGACGGAGCAGGTAATCCCTGGTAACCGTGTCTGTCTCTGAAATCGGCGTTATGATGACGCCCTTCAGCCTCTGGCTTTCCACAATTTTCAAAAAATCATGTTCCTTTTCCAACGTCTCATTGGTTCCCAGAAAAACAATATTATAATGGTATGATTCAGCCACTTCGCTGATTCCGCTTATGACCTTGGAGAAAAACTCATTCTCAATATCCGGGATAATGGTTCCCACGCTTAAGCTGTCCTGAATGCTCAGGCTTCTGGCGATGGCGCTGGGTACATAATTGTACTCATCCACTGCCTTAAGCACCTTCTGTCTGGTCTCCTCCTTCACGTAGCCTGAATTATTGAGGACCCTGGAAATCGTAGCGGAAGAGACGCCTGCCCGGCGTGCTATCTCTTTAATGTTCATGACCCTTCCCCTTCTATTTTCCTGTAACCGCGCCAGAATTATCTGTAACCGGTTACATATATAATACTACCACACAGATTATTAAATGTAAATAGTTTTTATCATTTTTACACAAAAAAGTCAATAGAAGGCATCACTGATGCCTCCGGCTGATATACAGCGACGCGCTGCATTGGTCCGCTTATACGAGTAAGGGGAGCCAGCCAAAAGACTGCCTCCCCTTAAAACTCTCAATTTATAGAAAATCTCTTTATCATATCCAAATTTATATATGTAATGCCATTGTCTAACCATCCCTATGCAAAGAAGGATATAATAAGGGCCACCACAAATCCCGTACCGCCCACCAGCGTCTCCATGATGGTCCATGTCTTAAGGGTGGTCTTTTCATCCAGTCCCACCAGTGATTTCACGAGCCAGAAACCGGAGTCATTAAAATGGGAACAAACCGTTGCCCCTCCTGCCACTGCCGCTGTGACACAGGCCAGGTACAGAGGGGACAGGGTTGCGATTTCCGGCATGGCTGCAATGATGCCGGCAGCCATGGTCATGGCAACGGTCGCAGAACCCACAGAAATACGCACCAGGGCAGCCACCACAAAAGCCACTGCCACAATGGGAAGGGAGGCCGAGGACACCGCATTGCCAATCACATCACCCAGACCGGAGTTCTGAAGCATGAACCGGAGCACGCCGCCGCATGCTGTCACCAGAAGAATCAGTCCGGTAGGCTCCAGGGACTTGGTCAGCACCTTTTCCAGCTCCTCATTGCTGTATCCGTGGCGGTATCCCAGAAGGACCATGGCCACAACCGTCGCGATGGTAAGAGCCACAAACGGCTCGCCCAGGAATCCCAACACGGGCTGTACAGAGGCAAGGGCAGGCATCACCTTTGCAATGGAATTCAGGATAATGAGAACCAGAGGAATCAAAATAATTCCCACGATTGTCCCAAACTTTGGAAGCTTGGATTCGTCAAAATCCTCCTGGTTTGCAATGTGTTCCGGAACCGGGATGTCATACTTATTTCCACAGATAGCACCCCATATGGGCCCGGCCACTATCATGGCGAAGATACCGCACACAATACCTACCATGATGACCCAGCCCAGGTCCACGCCCAGCATGGTAGCCACCAGCACCGGCCCCGGTGTGGGCGGGATAAATGCATGGCCTACTGCCAGACCGGCCAGCAGGGGAATGGCATAGAACAGAGAGGAACGTTTGGTTCTCTTAGCAAGAGAAAAGGCAAGAGGAATCAGAATAATGAGTCCCGCATCGAAGAATACCGGCATGGCAATGACAAGACCGGTGATTCCCAGAGCCCAGGCCGCCTTTTTGTCGCCGAATTTTTTCACCATGGTGACAGCCAGTGTCTGAGCGCCCCCTGATATCTCCAATATGGAGCCGAACATGGAACCCAGGCCCACAAGCAGAGCGATTCCCTTAAGTGTACTGCCAATTCCTTCATTTACAGAGCTTATGATGTCCCCAAAAGGCATACCCGCAATCAGGCCGATGGCCACTGCGCCTACCAGAATGGAAATCATTGCCTGTACCTTGAATTTGATGATTAAAAGCAGCAGAATCACCAGCCCTGTCAGAGCCGCTATAATCAGTCTGGTCGGATCCAGAGCTGCAGCAGTTGTTGTTGTCATACTTATTACCCTCCTATAATTTCACACAAATATTTGCCGGCCAGTCTCCGCCAATCAGACCATGTATCCGCCTTTCATGGGAGATACTGCATGTTCGGAATAGATTTTAAGAACACCTTTCTTATACTTTGCTTCCCTGGGTTTCCAGGCCTTCCTGCGCTCTGCAAGAATCCGCTCCACTTCTTCCCCGGGAAGCTCCTTCCCCTTTACGCCTATGATTTCCAGTACGCGTTCCGGAATATCAATCCGGATAAGGTCATCCTCTTCCACCAGTGCAATGGGCCCCCCGTCCGCTGCCTCAGGTGATACATGTCCGATGGCCGGTCCCTTGGATGCTCCGGAGAACCTGCCGTCCGTGATAAGGGCTATGGTCTTGCCCAGCTCCGGGTCAGAGGAAATGGCCTCTGTGGTGTAGAACATTTCCGGCATTCCCGACCCCTTAGGTCCCTCATACCGAATGAACACGGCATCTCCCGGCTGTATCTTCCTGGAGATGACTGCCTCAATGGCATCCTCCTCGCAGTCAAAGGGTTTTGCCCTCAGGACCGCTTTAAACATTTCCCTGGGAACAGCAGAATGTTTCACCACGGAACCCTCCGGCGCCAGATTTCCTCTTAATATGGCCACGGTTCCGTCTGTTCCAATGGGCTCCTCAAAGGTCCGGATAACATCGGTGCGCTTCAGACCCCATTTTTTCAGGTATCCGTCGCATTTGTCATAAAATCCATTGGCCTTAAGCTCTTCCAGATTCTCTCCCAAAGTCTTTCCTGTAACTGTCATCACATCCAGATGGAGCATGGACTTAATTTCTTCCATCACCGCCGGGACACCGCCTGCATAGTAGAAAAACTGTGCGGGCCACTTACCGGCAGGCCGGATATCCAGCAGATAGTGGGCGCCTCTGTGCATACGGTCAAATGTGTCGGCATCAATCTCCAGCCCCAGCTCATGGGCAATGGCAGGGATATGAAGCAGGGAATTGGTAGAGCCGGATATGGCTGCATGCACCATGATGGCATTCTCAAATGACTTCATGGTCACGATATCGCTTACCTTAAGGCCCTTCCCGGCCAGTTCCATGACCTGGAGACCGGCCTTATATGCCATTTCCCTCAGGTCCGCGCAGGTTGCCGGCATCAGCGCAGAGCCAGGAAGCATCAGACCCAGTGATTCGGCCATGATCTGCATGGTGGAGGCGGTACCCATGAAGGAACAGGCACCGCAGGATGGACAGGCATTGTGCTTATAATAGGTAAGCTTTTCTTCGGTAATTTCACCTCTCTGGCACATGGCTGAATAAGCGCCAATCTGCTCCAGGGTCAACAGGTCGGGACCCGCATCCATGACACCGCCAGTCACCACGATGGACGGCATATCAAGTCTTGCCAGTCCCATCAGGCAGGCCGGTACGGATTTGTCGCAGCTTGCAATGAACACACCGCCGTCAAACCCCGTGGAATTGCCGTGAATCTCAATCATATTGGCAATCATATCCCTGTGCGCAAGGGAATAGTTGATGCCGTCATGCCCCTGGGCAATGCCGTCACATATGTCTGTGGTAAAATACCTGGCTCCCTTTCCGCCCGCATCCGCGATTCCCCGCATAGCTTCATTCACCAACTGGTCCAAATGGGCGCTGCCCGGATGGCTGTCGCCAAATGTACTCTCAACCATAATCTGTGGTTTGTCCAGGTCCTCCACCTTCCACCCCATGCCGATTTTTAACGGGTCGTTCTCCGGTGCCAGCGCTCTTACTCTTTGACTGTTCAGTTCCATAAAATGCCTCCTCTTTTTCTTCACATCTGACGTCTGACTTATTTGTAGTTTTATAGTAGCATTTCTGGATTATTCTTTCAAGTCATCAGACTTGTTTTCTACTTAATTGTCAAAAAAATTTAACAAAGTTGTGCATTATACACAATTACGCGCTGCCGTTTTCCCAGTAAATTACATTTCTCTTATTTTTTGCCATGTACGTCTTACGTCTGTGCCAAAAGCCGTCAGATGTATTTGTTTTTCTCTTCCAATTAGCCGCAAAAAAATACCTATAAGGATAAGTATTCCCTTTTATCTGTTTCCGGGAGATACGTTAACTTATAGGTATTACTGCTTATTGATATTACCAATATACCCAACCCTATGCCTCACGCCCATCCCTCATCAACTGCCTAATCATATTCCTGTTAAAAGTCATATGCATCATCATGGCGGTCTTGGCACCGATTGGGTCGTGCTCCGCGATGGCATCCGTCACTGCCCTGTGGGTCATGATGGTCTCGTCCGTCAGCTTTTTATGGGTTACATTGACAAACACAAGGACAGCCGTATCAATAATGGGAATCAGCTGTTCCACCACCTTATTCTTGGAGCATTCAGCCACACAGGTATGAAAGGCGATGTCGTCTTCTATGTAACTGTCTCCAACCTTTATTTTCCGTTCCACACTGTCACACAGATTCCTCAGCTTCTCCACATCCTCCTCTGTTGCGTTAAGGGCCGCCATCTCTGCGATTCCCGGCTCCAGTATGATGCGGACATTTACCAAATCCAGAGCCAGGGCCATCTTGTCCTCCACAGCCCCCAGGCCCAGGGGATCCATGTCCACCGGCGTAGTACTGACCACATACGTACCAGACCCTCTCCTGACTTCCAGGATTCCTCTGGAAATCAAAAGCTTCACCGCCTCCCGGATGGTACTCCTCCCCACGCCGAACCTGTCTCCCAGCTCAAATTCATTGGGAAGCTTAGCTCCTACGGCTATGGGTGTGTCCAGTATATACTGGTATATCTGCTCCTGAACCTGCTCTGCCAGCAGTTTGTTTTTCAGATTGGACAGTTCTCCTTTGTTGGCCTTCTGCATTTTCCTAAAGACATCCTTTCCCGGTTATTGCTGTGTGATCGAATCCTATTTATTCTAACATATTTTAAACCGGTTTACAAATACATGTATGAATGCGCCAACTATCCATCCGGCAGTCCGGAAGACTTTCATCGATCGGCTCCGGCATCCGTTTAAAAGGAAGGCCCGGAACCGTACACAGAAAATTAATGTATCTTGGCTTCCTCTCTCAGCAAAAACACATTCCCATCCATATCATAGAACTGAAACATGCTGCCATAAGGCAATTTTCATGATATCTCCGGTCCCACTTCCAGCCATTTCTTGTCAGCACCCATCTGCTGCTCCAGACGCACGATAAAACCCATCCTTTCTGTCCAGAAATCCCTGGCTTCCTTTTGGTTCTTCACATACAATGTTATTTTTTCAATAGAGTCAATCATGATACGCCATTCCTCATTTCCGCTTTCTCTTTTACCATAAATAATGCCCGGCAAACAAGCTTTTCATTCGATACAAGGAAGAAAAGAAAAAACAGCAGCTCCCCCGGATAATATTCCAGAAAAGCTGCCGTTGATAAATTATCTATTTAAGTATACCATATGCTATTTATCACTGTACTTTTTACATATCTTCACCACCAGGCCGCTTAGGGCAAGCAGTGCCATGGCATTAGGTATAACCATCAGACCATTGAAGAAGTCCGCCAAATCCCATACCAACTCCAGCTTCAGGGCGGAACCGATAATGATACAAGCTACCACTAATAAGGAATACACCTTTGCTGCCTTGTCGCCAAACAGATACTTCGCATTGATAAGGCCAAAGAAATGCCAGCCCAGAATCGTAGAGAACGCGAAGAATAAAAGGCAGACCGCAACAAATACAATACCAAAGGTACCAAATCCTTTCATGAACGCAGCCTGTGTAAGAGCGGTACCGTTCTTGCCAGACTCAAGAGCGCCTGTGGTCAGTACGGAAAATACAGTCAGGTTAAGGATTACAAATGTATCGATAAATACGCTGATCATAGCGCAAAGTCCCTGCTTATGAGGATTCTCCGCAGTTGCCCTTGCATGAGCATGAGGTGTGGAACCCATACCAGCCTCGTTGGAGAAAAGGCCTCTGGCAACACCGAAACGGATGGCTTCTTTGACCGCAATACCTGCGCCTGCGCCTAATACTGCCTGAGGATCAAATGCGCCAACAAAAATCATCTTAATAGCTGCAGGAAGATTAGTAATATTCATTATAATAAGAATCAGGCTTCCCACAATATACACGCCTGCCATGATAGGAACTATCTTCTCAACAACGGATGCAAGCCTCTGTGTTCCACCCAGGAAAACAAATGCTGCCACGGCTGCTACGATAACGCCTATGACAACCGGAGAAATAGTAATGTTAAATGCTCCGAAAGCCTCTGTAAATGCAGCGCCGATAGAGTTAGCCTGAACCATGTTGCCCATGAATCCCAGCGCAAGCACAATAAAGATCGCAAATAATCCCGCAAGAACCTTGCCAAGAGTGCCCTTAAAAGCTGCCTTTATGTAATAAACAGGACCGCCGGTTACCTCACCATTTATCTCAGTCTTAAAGTTCTGGGCCAGAGTTGCCTCTGCATAAATGGTTGACATACCAAAGAATGCACTTACCCACATCCAGAATATAGCACCAGGTCCGCCTCCTAAAAGAGCAGTGGCGGCGCCTGCCAGGTTGCCGGTACCAACCTGGGCTGCAATTGCTGTTGCAATTGACTGGAACGGTGACATCTCACCCTTTTCGTGCTTCTCTCCGTTAAGTCTGAGGTGCCCGAATACCAGTTTCCAGCCTTCACCAAACTTTCTCACCTGAATGAACCTCAGGCGGATCGTGTAGTAAATTCCGGTGCCGCACAGAAGAACAATCAGCAGAAAACTCCAGAGAAAACTGTTACCTTTTGCTACAAGATTTGTAATAACGTCCATTCCTAATTCCCCCTATACGTTTAATTGGCCGCATATAGCGGCATTCATGTTTGTGCTGATATAATCAGCGCTCCAAAGAGCGGGATGTAAACATACAATAGGGACCCCCACCATAGATGGGAAAGTATGCCTCCCTTTTGCCTGTGAGCATGGAAGATCTATGGACGCTTATATCTGTCCTGCGCTTTCGCGCTCTCACAAAATCTCCCTGGAGTTTTCCTTATTCCTCCAGCATAGTACTCAATTATTTACAAAGAAAAAGCCTATACATTTGCCGTTAGAAAAAGGTTTTTTTTATAGATTGTTTTTATTTTATCATACTCTATCTATAAATTCAATAATTGTTTATCTGGTTTTTAGAGATTTTTAGTTAACTGTTACAGTTCACAGGTGCTCTAAATCAATATCGTCAAAGTGACGAAATTTAAAAATTAAGAAATGACATATTTTATGGACAAATCCAGGATCCCGGCAGAAAATAGTAGATATCTTTTTCTGCCGGGTTCTATGCACGTTGAGGCATCCACAAAAGTGCCTGTCAGACGGATTCATGTGGACAACACACCGCTTTTCGCCTGTTCTTCTGAACGTTATGCACCGTTATTTTTACCTATTGAGAAAATACAGCGGTTCGCCAAATAACCTTGTTTATGCTATACTGGAGGCAGGAAGCGGGTCGCAGCATGAAGAAAAACGAGTCTCAGAAACCGGTACCACTTGAAGAATTGCTAAGAGGACTCAGAGTTCAGGACGAATATCAGGCAAAGATTATTTCTATGCAGGAAGAGACCATCAGCCTTCAAAACAAGCAGAATGAGGAACTGGCAGAAATGCTGGACAAAGTACTCAGAATGACCGAATCAGGAGAATAAATGTATGAGGATTTCCTTTGAACTGGTTACAGCTTTACAGTATGAACTCAAAGCGGCGCAGCGACAGTCTGCGTTATTTAAGTCCGGGCAAAAGTATGCGACTATGAAGAAGGAACATGCGCAGGAATGCCGCCGTCTTGAGCAACAGATAAAAGCCCTGCGGGAAGAACTGCACAGACTCCATCAGGAACAGCTCTATGCCCGTCAGCAGTGGTTTGAAAGCACGGATGACATGCAGGCTGAGTACGAAAGACGGATACGCACCCTTCAGGCAGAGAATGCCCGTCTTTATGAGCGGAGCATGAAGGCAGAGACGCAGCGGGATGCCGCATACGATAAGATCACGGAAATGCGCAGAGAGAAGTATCAGCTTGCAGCAGAACTGGAAGAAGAAAAAGGAAAGAATCAAAAACTGGCTGCCCAGAGCAATAAGGATTTTGAGAATTCCTCCCTTCCCTCTTCTGCCCGGCCCATCCGGAAAAAGAAGATCCCGAACAGCCGGGAAGCCACAGGCAGAAAACCCGGCGGACAGCCGGGGCATCCAGGGCACGGCAGAAAAAAGCAGATTCCTTCCCAGACTGTATTGCTCCAGCCATCCCCGGAGATTCTTGATGACCCTGATTTTAAAAAGGCCAAAAAGACGGTCACGAAGCAGCTGGTCAATCTACAGATCTGTTTAAATGTCACCGAATACAAAGCGGAGGTATACCGCAACTCTAAGACCGGAGAGTCTTGCCACGCAGAATTCCCAGCCGGTGGGACGGATGAAGTCAACTATGGTTCTTCGGTCAAAGCCTTTCTCTTTCTGCTGAATCACGATTGCTGTGTTTCCATCGATAAGTGTCGGGATTTCCTTAAAAACCTGACCGGTGGGAAGCTGGATATTTCCAAAGGAATGATCAGCAGGCTTAGTAAAGAGTTCGCAGAAAAAAGTGAACCGAAGCGGAAGTCTGCTGTTTCGGAGATATACCTTTATCCGGTCATGCATACAGACTGTACCAATACCCGCGTAAATGGGAAGAGTGCCTATGTATTTATCTGCACGGCGCCTAATGGCCCGGCCCTGTACTATGCCCGTGAAGTCAAAGGGCATGGGGGTGTGGCAGGAACACCGGTAGAGGACTATCAGGGAATCCTGATCCACGACCATGAGAAAACCTTTTACAGGTACGGCTGCGGCCACCAGGAATGCCTGGCCCATGTACTGCGCTATCTGAAAGGCAGCATGGAAAACGAGCCGGAGCCGGAGCGGAAGTGGAACCGGGCTATGCATTGCCTGCTGCGGGAAATGATCCACTACGTAAACGGAGTGGAACCTGGCGGGGAGCGCGATCCCGTAACAATCTGCGGATATGAGAGCCGGTATGATCAGATTTTGGAAACAGCCCTGAACGAATACGCGGATGTTCCGTGCAGCGACTACTACAGGGACGGATATAATCTGGCCCTAAGGATGAAGGAATACCGGGAGGCCCACCTGTTATTCCCACTCGCTCCCTACAAGAAAATCTTAAACAGTTTTGTTTATGGGATTTGACTCAGATTATTTATATTGCTTTCATTATCCAGATAGTTTCGGCTATCTGATTTTTTGTTGCCATTCTGTTGCCACGGAACAAACACGATATAACTCATTCTGAGGTAATATATCGTTATTTTTCAAATATAAATCCTATATCGTAGAGCTTGTCCACCAACTTAATTATATTCTCTGTTTGTATGCAATCTCTATCGAATACTACAGATGCTACATAGTCGGGCTGATGATTTCGTTCATGCTTGTTGTGGTCAAAGATATAAAACTTGACACCAAGTTCGTTGCATACATACCCGCCGATATAAGATTTATCAACCTCAAATTCTGGATAACTGGATAAAATTGACGACCCATCCTCATCCATTGTGATATAGCTGAATCTTTCTTTTAAGTGCAATCGTATGTAAGCAGTTTCTTTATCTCCGAACAATTGCAATAGGTTTTTCAGTAGTGTAAATGCCTTAAGGAAATTATATGGGGATACAGAGAAGCTAATTTTGGCGCAATTATCATAGCTACTACGATTCACTCCTGTTGTTGGAGTTTCTTTACGATAGATCATTTTAACGCCATTGGCAACTACGCATACCGTTCTTTCGCTGTAATACTTGTCATTCCTTGAAAATGGAATATTATTAGTCTCCAAATAACTAACAATATCATTAAAAAGCTTCTCAATATCGTATTTTACACTTTCACCATTTACAGTTTGCTCTCCGTAAATCTCACATTCAGCTTTACCAACGACTTCTTCAAATTTGATTGTACTGAAAGATTCAGAGAAAATGTTACTTATCACCTCTAAATAATCACCATGTTCAAAAGCACTTTCAAAACGATAATCGAATGTTCTGTTGATAATAGTAATGAAGTTATTTAGGCTGTCCTCTGATAAGATATTAAACCCTTGCAACAAATTAAGAGGCGCTTTCAAGGCACCTATGTCTACTCCTATCCCTACGGGTATGACTTGGATACCCTTAGAATAAGCGTATCCAGCTTCAAAATATATCCATCCCGATGAAATAGAGTTTTCAGTTACAAAAACAAACATAATTTTTGCCGCTTGTAGCCCATCCTCAATTTTATGAATCCAATTCGTGCCAAATGGGATGCTCTGTCCGTCACTGGACATAAATATATCCATAACTCCGCCTGTTGACTTATCCAATTTGTTTTTGATTGATAAAATAACATCTTTATCTTTAGAAGAATGGCTGAAAAAAATAGTTGGTTTAGTCATATAAGGTCACCCCTTTCTCTCACTTTCTAAACACAAACAGATACTCGTGTGCAATCAGCAAAAAATTATACTTCACGCTGTTTGTTTTCCAATACCCCGTAGCTTTGCAATTATGCTGCTCTTTAATGATAAGTTCTTTCAGCTTAAACCCAGCATCCTCAAAAATACGCATTACCTCAAAAGACATTGGCACCATGTGTCCTTTCTGACGGGTATCACCCATCAGTACGGCACAGAACTTGTCTTTTTTCAGCACACGGTAGCTCTCCTGGGCTACCGTTTTCATTTCTTCAAGAAAATCTTTGACTTTCAAGTGTGACAGGTCTTCATCAATGTCCTCGCTATACCGAATAATGTCCGCATAAGGCGGATGAGTGCATATAAGATCAATGCTACCATCCGGAATAAAATCCAAATGACGGGCATCACCTTTATGGATATATACCTTTCCATCTGCACCTTCATGTTCAAAATCAATTTTCTCACGGCATCTGGCAAGTGCCACATCATTGACATCAACACCGATGATATTTCTACGGAGCAGCTTCGCTTCAACAAGGGTCGTTCCACCACCGGCGAACTGATCAAGCACCAAATCTCCCTCTTGGGAATATCTAAGAATAATATTTCGAGGGATGTACGGAGACCAATTTCCACGCCATTTCGCATCGTGCGTTGCCCAATCGCCACGCTTCGGGAAAGACCAATGCGTAGTCATTTCAAGTTCAAAGTCTTCCGGTTCCCATTTAGTAATTTTCTTTGCCATAGTTCTATTTCCCAATCATCTGTTTTATTTCCGCTGGCGTATATGCTGGTTTTTTGCTATGTGCCACCAAATGACAATTGGGACAAATAGGAATCAAATCCCTTCTCGCATCGACCTCATATTCTTCTCCGATAGTAGAAATCTCTACAATATGATGAATATGAATTTTATCAGCGAAATTTGCCCCATATACTGCGCCAAAATCAAATCCACATATTTCGCAAACCAATTTGCCTCCATTTTTCTTCCTGTAGTGCTTTATGCAAGCAGCTCTTGCTTTGGGGTTGCGTTCATATGCATTAACCGTAATTTGCTTCTTTGCGCCTTCTTTAATGTTCAAATCTGCGTCATCAAGTTCTTCTGGCAATCTTAGCTGAGGGGTATGAATAGCAATGGACTTCTTGCCTTTTCTATTCAGTAATTCCATAATTGCCGGCATAAAACTTACAGATTTTGATTGAGCTGCCTGACCAAATCGCTTGAATGTAACATCAATTTTTGAAAAATCTTCCGCAGTAATTGGAGCATTAAAAACAGATAAGGTTTCTGGTGCAAATTCATAGTAACCTGTGTATATACTACCATCGTCCTCAAAAGGCTCTTCCAGTTCTACAGTTGATGTGTGCATAGCATAGCCCCACAGTTTTCCGTTATACTGAAAAAACACAAGCGTTCCGGGGACACAATTCATTTTGCTTGCTTGGTAATAATATGTATATCCACGCTCAGGCATTGTATGAGATAAGAAATCCACCACAAGTTCCTCAGTAGAAAAGACAGCTTTACCCATTGGCAAGAAACGAATCTCGTTGATGATGTGTCCTTTGCTTTTTCCTAATGCTGAACAAGGTAATGCATTTTCATGGGGGCCTTCTTTAGATGAACGGCATTTGGCGCATTGGCTTTGCATACCAAGAGGGTCGTTAGAGGAACGCCTCGCCGATGTTGTACCAAATGCCTCTGGGCAGAAGTAGTGTATATGTTCATTGCATTTTTGTGAGCAACTGGGACAGGATTTATATAAAATATGGTTCACAAGAACATATTGTGTTTTGTTAAGTGGATTGCCACAAAAATCGCATTTTTTCATATGTCTGTCTCTTATCTAAAATCCTCTGCACTAAGACTAAATCTATCAAGTAGAGCATTCATCGAAAGCCATCTACCTTCTTTAGTCGGATAATTACAATCTTCTTGTCCCCAAATCCATTTATACACCTTTAGGATTGTCTCAACGGGAATACCTATCGTATCTCTAAGGTGCATTCTATTGATTACAAAGTCCGGTTCATCACCGCAGCAAACACGATATAACGCTTCGATGAGACGAATGGCACTTTGAGCATCATATTCATACTTTTCGGCAATATCATCGCTAATTTCACCATGGCTTATCAGCCACAGGCTTTCCTCGTCTGGATTGTAGATGAAAACCATAAAATCATCTCGTGATAATCTGCCAAAATTTCTTTTGCCGCCGGGTTTGTTGATTGCAATTACTTCGCCTGTCGCTAACTGCTCAACTTCATATAGCAGATATGGTATGTTCAACAAATCGGCTCTAAATGCCCGTTGTTCTTGATTAAGAATTTCTAACGGCACCAAATTGACGCTGTATTTGAATATCTTGTTTGCCATCCCAATACCTCTTATTTAAAAACTTCTGTGATAATGCCATCCTCCAAATCCTTGATGCTGTAGATAGTATCCATCACATCAAAGGTTTCTTCGAGGTTATTACGGGCGCTTGTCCATCCTTTGCCATCAGTAAACCAAACAAAGGTAAAGCCATCAATCATATCAGCCTCTGCGGCAAGGGTTTTGTAGCTACGAGCAGTTTCGTTGAGCTTGCTTCCGCCACTACCATAGAAATTAGTTTCAATGCCATAAATCATAGTAGGTGTTTTCACAACAAAATCAAAACGCTTTTCCATTTTACCTTGGTTAGAAAGGGCAGAAAGGTCGATACCCCATTTGTCGGTAATCTGATGTATGTACATCTCTTTGAAGTAGTTTACACCCTTGACAAAGCCGGCTTTTTTGATGAAGCTTTCCACCAAATCTTCCATCAAATGACCGCCTCGGTTTTTTCGTCCGTTAGAATCCAGACCTGTTTCTACGCCGGTGGCATAGTCAACGAGATTGTTGATGATATGATTTGAAAGCAAACCAAACAGACCCGTCTGTTCCATAAAATATGAGTAACGCTCATAATGAGTGTGGCTGTTTGGAGGATATTTCCCAAAGTTGAACTGATACAAATAACCGCCATTTTCGTCCTGACAGTAGATTTCGTTTGCTCTGACCGCCAAGAGCAGAGGAACACACTTCAAAACTTCCGGATATTTTTTTATAAGAGCCTTGAAATCTTCCTTGATATTCTTAGAGCCAATAAGGGAATTGAGGATATTCAGCTCCACCTTAATGGCATCCACATTACGGTGGACTTTCTCAAAATCTATGTAATAGCCGTAATCTGCGATGCTGTCACGGAAACCGGCTAACCATGTGTTGAAATTTCGTTTCATTCTTTACCCTCCTATTAATTTGGTACTATCGCCGGAAGTATAAATGCCTGCTCTATAAGCCCTTGCCTAAATAATTCCATCATAAATCCAAGTGGATACTGTCCATGAAAATCCTCTTGTTTGCAATCAAAAACAACGTTGCTTCCCTCAACAGTTATTACATAATCTGGCAAATGGTATTTAAGTTCAGACAGCATTAAATCAATATCTACTTTAGGATTAATTTTTCTTGCAACGGTTATCGCTACATTTAATGGGGTATCGCCTTTGAGATAACCCGTTGTAGAAGGTATTTCATTTAAATCAGTTTCGTCCAGTTTTATCGGAAGAAGATACTCTTCAACTTGCTGAAATTTCCTTGCTGCAATATATTCTAATTCATGTTTTGTCCACCGTTTTTCCTTATATGCCTTGGACACAAAGACAACAGCAAAGCGAGCACGATTTTGATATATATCCGCTAAGTAAGAATACAGATTTTTTCCAAGCAATACTTCTTTTTCATAGTTGTCATAGAATACATTTATACATAGCGAACGTAATATCTCCGCACATTCCTCAACAAATCTTCTATCTTCTCCGGCGAATGAAAGTGCAACATCATATTCAAACAATTCCGCCCGCCTCCTCAATAATTCGATATGAGCAATTCTTTAATTTTTCCTCTTGCCTCGCTGTTACAATTAATCATACGAGTAGCTTCAACACGCTTAATTCGATGAGAGGAATAGATGTTATCAAAGAAATCATCCTCTGTGTTGGAATTCTTTGGATCTGAATTGCTGATAACCACCTTTGCGCCTCTCCGGTGCATATCATCAACAAATCTTGCAAGTTCAATCTGTTCTTCATCGTTAAACAGATTTTCAGTATATGCGGTAAAACTTGCAGTATCGGTAATAGGACGATAGGGTGGATCGAAATATACAAAAGTATTTTCGTCAATAAAATTGGCAGACTCTCTGTAATCTCCACAAATAATTGTCACGTTTTGGAGCTTTTTAGACACAGCTCGCAAATTATCTTCGTCGCAAATCATAGGGTTCTTGTAAGAACCCATAGGCACATTAAACAAGCCCTTTTTATTGACACGGAACAATCCGTTAAAACAAGTCTTGTTAAGGAAAACCATCAACGCCGCTTTTTCAATATTGATGGATTCATCTCCATTGACCTTCAAATCATTAAAACGCTCGCGCTTTGCAAGGTAGTATACTTTTCTATGTTCCGTATCCATCGGAACAAATTCATTCTGCATAACTGTGAGCATCGCAATTAACTCATCAATGTCGTCTCGAATAATGCGATAGGTATTGACAAGTTCTGCGTTGATGTCGCTGATATAAACTTCTTCCAAATCGTATTTGCTTAAAATATCGAACAAGACCGCACCGCCGCCGACAAAAGGCTCGGCGTATTTTGTGATTTTTCCATCTGCAAAGGGATAGTATTTTTCAATCTCAGAAAGGAGCTGACCTTTGCCGCCTGCCCATTTTAAGAATGGTTTTACTTTTTTGCCATTACTCTGTACATAGCGGATACTTCTCGCATCAATCGGCTTCTCGGCAGTAGTCGGTATAATCCACATATTGCCAACCATTGTGGCGTTGTCAATTCTGTTCTCAGAGCAAAGAACTGCAACTCGTCTTTGGGAAATTCCCCATTTATCAGCAGCTTCTCTCGCAGACATAAATTCCATAATGACACCTCCATGTGTAGCTGATAATATTATATTCTAAAGCTCGAATAATAGCAATACCATTTAGAAAAATAATTTGTATCTATTTTGTGACTATGGGTATCGCCCGCAGGAATTTTGTACTCCCACGGGCGATACTGAGATCAGCTATCCATCGGTTTATACTGCGTGACCGCTTTCAGATACTTCTCCGGGGCGCCGTTGAGTATCAGATCAGCGTACTCCAGCGGCGCATTGTAGATCAGCCAGTCAAGCTCTGAGCGCTGATACATATTGTCGGCAACCTCGTTTTCAACAGCAATAGTATCAAAGGCAATCATCGTTCCATCGGAATACCGAAGCTCTACGCAAGCGGTATCCATGTTGAATTTGCAAGATAAAATCTTCATTGTTAGTTTCTCCTTAGATTTTTGGTTTGTTTCTTTGCAAGCTCACCGACAGCCTTGCGGCGTTGCTCAGAATAGGGGGCTGTCAATTTGAAGCCAAAACGTCCTTTCTTGACTTCAAAGGTTTTGCAGCCTTGTTCATCATCGTCAATCATCCTACACTCTTTTGGGTATTTATCCGCAAAGGCGGTCAACCTGTTTTTGAGGTCGGTGTTATAGGTGCTGACTTCGATAATGGAGCTGTCCTCGTCAAAAAATACCGATGTTGTCTTTTGCTTCTTGGTAAGACCTGTTTTCATAAATACCTCCGATTTTTGAGATTTTTTCACGGCTCTACACCCGTGAAAAGTGATGGATTTTCCGATGGGATTGAGCCAAACGATGCGGACTTCATTCGACTCGCTCCCATACGGAATTTCTTGCTTTTTACGGCTCTACACGCTATCAGCGGGCATCGTCCCGGCTACGGTTTTTATTGCGGTTGGGACGGAAGAAATCCCACAGATTATTGCGGGAAATCACATCCTCATAGGTACGGACTTTATTGCGGAGACGATCATTCTCTTTCTCTAAATTCGCTGTGCGGAGCTGACCACGGACGGATTTGTATTCGGCAAGTTCTCTAGTTGCCGCAGAAAGCTTTCTCGTCAAATCTGCAATGGTGCCTTTTAGCTCTGCGATTACCTTGTTGGCGGCATCCAATGCTTTTTGCAGCACAGATTCTTTTTTCTCCTGGGTGATATGCTTTTTCGCTGCTGTAATCACCATATCAAAATCTGTCTTATCCACCGTGACCCTGTTGCCAATAAGGGTGGGCTTTGCTTCAATTTCATCAATCCGCTTGAGGTCAAGTTTTTGACTTTTGATACGTTCCTTGGTCTTATCAAGCTGCTTTGATTCCTTTTCCTGTGCCTCCTGCAAATCTTGGACCTCCGATTGGATCGCCGTCCTCGTTTCCTGCAGCTCGGACAATCGCTCCTGTTCTTTCATCACCTTGAACTGCGTGACCGTCAGATGTTCCTCGGAGCTGCCAAGCTCTCCACGCTCCACATCGGCGTACCCGGCTTTTCTCATATACTCAAAGAAATCATCCTGCAGCACAGAATAGGATTGCTTAAGAACGGCTTTGCCGGTTTTTGTTTTCAGCGGTACTCCATCCTCACCAATGACGGGCTTGGAGTCCCACTTCTTGCTCATGCTTACCTGCATGATTCTCTCCTTGACCGTTCCAACCAGGGCGGGGTCTTTGCAGCGCTTTGTCCATTTGATTTCCTTTTCTACCACCGGCACATAGACCACATGAAGGTGGTAGTGATACACATCCTGTCCCAAGGCATCGGACATGGCACGATTGCGTTCATCAGCGTGCATCACCGCTGACAGGATATACTGCTCACCGCCGACGATTTCCACGGCGGCTTTGTAAGCATCGGCATAAAACTGTTTGGCGAAATCATAGCCGCCGTGGTTGTAGAAGTATGCAGTATTTACATCAAAAACCAATTCACCAACTTTCTCAGCATCGGCCTTCAGACCACGGGTGGAGATTGTTCGATCTGCCACCATTTGCTCAAATATTTCAGTATAATCGGCGGTTGGTTTTTTGAAATGGATGTTCAGCTCTGTGCGCTCCGGCACAATATCTTGATTGGAATAGGATTCCTTTTCCCGTTCATTATGACCTTGTGTTTTTCCAATGTCGCCATCGGGAAGTTTTGCGTTTCTTGCGCTTGTACGATGGATACCATCGCCTCTTGCCATAGGCATTTCCTCCTTTGTTTGATTGGTGTTGTAGGGGTAACGATTACGGAGAGACACTTTTGCGAAAGTGTAATAACCCACTATGATACTTTCATCCTACGGCTGCAAAGTACCGTGGGCTCTCCGAGGGGGTATGCGGCTTCTGCGGAAGCCTTACCGCCTTTTTCGGTTTGCAGGTAGTACCCACATCCTCAAAAGACGGTGTGACCGGCAGCCTTTCAGCAACCGAATCTGCTTCAATGCCGCCGCCCACAGGCAGAGAGAAATTTGAAAATCCTCTCTACCGTCCATCTACAAATCTGCGGATTTTTCGATGGGGACGGGATGCGTTGGGGTTGTGTCAGCCCATGCTTTGCCTTGTCTGCCAGTCACAGGAGCGTGGCACGCTCCTGTCATAGCTCCCAAGGTGAAGTAGTCCAGCGATAGCTCTGCGGCACTCCACGACGGTCAAGATATTCCTGCCTTGCCTGTTCCCGCTGTTCCTCGGTGGGTGCTGACTTGTATTGCGAGTAGAGTTGACGGTTGAGCATCGCATCCAGCTTTTGCTCCAAACCTTGTCTTATATCTTCATCGAAATCATCTTCGCCGTTCAGATGATAAAGCACCAGATCGACGAAAAGCTCATAGGGTATCTGTACGGTTTTCATTCGTTTCCTTTCCAAAATGAAAAGTGCCAAATTGGCATTTATCACTTTTACCGCAACGATAGCGACGATTGCGACGGTTATATTGGTGGTATCAAATTCATCGTTGCGACCGTCGCAACCGTCGCACTTGGTTTATTCAGAAGCTTCCGTAACGGTGTAGGTTAACGTGACCTTGCGCCCAGAATGCTTTGCTTTGTTTTCGTAGCTGATGCCATATTCGTCCATCAGCCTGCCGCATTTGACATTGAGGTACTTGGTGAGAGCGTTGGCTACCATGCCCGTATTCGCTGTTTCTGCAAGCTCGGAGGGAGAGCCTGTCCACTCTCGCCGGTCTGCCGAAACAAGCTTCGCAACGGCTTCCAGTACCACATCGGGCGGTTCGAGATGCAATGCGTTTTCCGTCCTGTCGAGATTCCATATCTGTGTATCGGGGTCTTTACTCAGATAGAGGATTTGGTCTTGTTGGTCACGCCCCACCACATCGATGGTGGCTTCCAATGCAGTTCGCTTTTTCTTCTGCATCAACAGAGAGCCGTCGGCACATCCGAGCAAGCCTGTTGTACCGGAAATCATTTCAAAGGTATCTCCTGCAGGCTGTTTGCGTGTGTGGTGAACGATGAGAACACAGATACAATGCCTGTCCGCAAATTGCTTGAGTCTGCCGATGATGTCATAATCGCTGGCATAGCTGTAAGCTTCACCGCCGACCTCACGGATTTTCTGCATTGTATCAATGACGACGAGCTTAGTGTCGTGGTGCTCACCGATAAAGAAGTCAAGTTGCTCATCAAGCCCATTTCCGATTTTGTTTGCCGCCGTTGCAAAGTGTAGCTTTTCGCTGTCCTCTACGCCGTACATCATGAACATACGGCTTTGGATTCGCTGGTAATCATCTTCCAGAGCGAGATAGAGAACAGAGCCTTGATGCACCTCATATTCCCACAGCTTTTCACCCGTGCTGACGTGGTAGGCGATTTGCGCCACCAAAAAGGATTTGCCAATCTTGGGAGCACCGGCAAGGATATATGCCCCTCCGTAGAGCAAACCGTCTATAATCGGCGGTCTGCTCTTATAAGGAGTTTGGTACAATTCGGTCATTGATACCGTGTGCAAATAGTACGGATGGGACATTCTCTGCATCTGCCGATACATTTCTTCCAGACTTTCTGCGGAATTTTCATTTGGGTCGTTGAATTCCGCATTGGAAGTGGGTATAATACTATTAGTGATTTGAACGGACTGCCTTTCATCTGCGCCAACAGATGTGCAAATGGCAGTCTTTTCTTTTGTATCAATTACCATAGGCATCTTCCTCCTTCATTCCGTCCATAATATCTACAATCATGTGAATAGTGTCCAGCAGCTCATCGTCCACATCGGCACCGGCTTCAATTCGCTGAAGTTGTTCCAACACATCGGCAAGCTGATTTCTCAGAGCCTTGAACACTCTCGGATTGCCTTGCACCACCACATCCCTACAGAGAAGTCTGCGAGTGATATAGTCCTGTTTGGTAAGCCCTGTGAGCTTTACAGCAAGATCGATTTGTGCGTTTTCTTCGTCCGATACTCGGAATGCCACGGTCTTACTCCTCCAACGGTTGTGGTTATCAAGATTTTTTGCTGACATTTCAATTCCTCCTAGTATAATAATGGTGTAGTCAAGAACGACTACTGGTTAATAGTTACAAA
>ERZ506966.61-NODE-61-length-84911-cov-9.697193_pt1 | contig 84911 bp, 73 predicted proteins | sample MGYA00512892_ERZ506966 | MGnify/ENA metagenome assembly ERZ506966 | reverse complement strand
CCCGTTCCCATGCCGAACACGGAAGCGAAGCTCCCCCGCGGCGATAATAGCCCGTAGGGCGAAGGCAGCGCGCTGCCGCTTTTTTTGTTTATGGGAAAAATATATAAAAAACAGACTGATCAACCAGTCTGTTTTTCTTTAATAAGATTAATTTATTAGCCCATAATTAATTATTTTGTTTTTATATATTTTTTGTCTTTTCCATTTCTTAAGCATTTTCAGCTATTTAATTAGTTAAACTAACCGATACAAAATTCAAAACAAAAAGCTTTGATACATTTTCGAGTATCAAAGCTATTCTTTTTAATTGTGGTGGAGATGACGGGGATCGAACCCGCGACCTCATCGTTGCGAACGATACGCTCTCCCAACTGAGCTACACCCCCTTAAACTCCCAGATGGGAGTTTTTTTATTATTTAATTTCTTCTATGTCGTCAAATGAAGATGTAATCTCTGTGAAACGTCCGAAGAACATTATTCTCAAAGTTACTTCACTCTTATCTTGATCTACTGCAGTAATTTGACCGATTGAGTTTTCGAATGTGCCGCTGAGAACTTTAACTGTATCGCCAACTTTGTATCCGGTGAACATATCATCATCAGTAATCTTCATTCTCTTTAAAACAGGCTCTATTTCTTCACGAGGAACAGGGAAAGGCTTTGCTCCACCTCCGGATGATCCTACGAATCCTGTGACATCTGGTGTGTTTCTGACCATGTACCAAGCTTTATCGTCCATAATCATTTCGATGAAGATGTATCCAGGGTAGAAGTTCTTTATGACTTTCTTGCCATTAGGCTTTCCATTCTTATCTTTTCCATCTTCTTCGTATTGGGCGACAACGATTCTAAAAATATAGTCTTTTAAGTTTAAATTAACACTACGTCTTTCAAGAGATTCAGCGACTTGTTTTTCTCTTCCAGTATAGGTACTAACAACGTACCATTGCTTTTCGCCTAAATCTTTCTTTTTTGTTTCGGAATTATTGTTTTCGACACTAGTTTCTTTAGTATCTAATTCTTCTTCATTCAACATTAGAATTTACCTCCTATATATTTAACTACACTCAAAATAGCATTGGCAGCTGCTTCAGTACCTGAGCCTGATGTTGAGCTGGTGTTTGGATTGACTCTTTGGAAAGCTCTAAGAATTTCCAAAGCAAGGTAGTCAGAAATGGCTAAAACGATAGCACAAATTACGGTCACGCCGATGACGATTCCAACGGCTGGCCAAAGTTCTTTGGCTGAAGGCCAACGAACACGATGAGCTTCTTCGGCAACACCTTTAAAATATTTGCGGATTTTTTTCATAGCGCCTCCTATTTCGTCTCTTTATGAAGGGTATGGCGGTTGCAACGTGGACAGTATTTCTTTTCTTCAAAGCGTTTTGTACTATCTTTTTTCTTATTCACAGAATAATTTCTGGATAAGCATTCAGTGCAGACCAATATAACTTTTTCAGTCATTCATTACCCTCCTTTAAGGCATTTTAAAAGGCTCTTTTTAGAGCCTTATAAAATCTTTTTTATTTTACAACAAGATAATAAATTTTTATGGATAAAAAATAAGGTATTATCTTTTAAACTGGTGTCTATTTTAAAATCACTTTAAATCTTTTAAGAAATCTACACTAAATAAATCAGATGGAATTCTTAAGTCACCTCTTTGACTTAATGAGACACTTCCAACTTTTACTCCGTCAGGTGCTGCGGATCTCTTGAATTGGCTTGCAAAGAATCTTCTATAGAAGAGTTTTAACCAATTCTTGATAGTTTCTTCGTTGAACATATCCTTAAAAGCAATAATAGCAATTCTTAATATCTTTAAAGGTTGATATCCATTTCTTAAGAAGTGATATAAGAAGAAATCATGAAGAATATATGGACCTATGATATCTTCTGTAATTTGACTTATTTCATTTTTGCTCTTCGATGGGACGAGTTCAGGAGTTATAGGTGTATCTAAAATATCTATTAGTGTTTTTGATAGTAATGGATTTGATTCTCTTTCATTATTTGCAACCATTCTAACTACTTCTTTCACAACAGTTTTAGGAACGGATGCATTGACGTTATACATACTCATTTGATCTCCGTTATAAGTAGCCCAGCCTAAGGCAATCTCAGATAAATCTCCAGTTCCTATAACTATTCCACTTTTATAGTTTGATTCATCCATCAAGACATAAGTTCTAGCTCTTGCTTGAGCATTTTCATAGGCTGCATCATACAAATCTAAGGGGTGATCTATATCTTTTAAATGTGATTTTACTGTATTTGATATATCTATTTCTTTGAATGTCACACCTAATGTTTCAGCTAGTATTTTTGAATTGTTTCTAGTCCTGGCGGTAGTGGCAAAACAAGGCATTGATATAGCGATAATATCTTTAACATCTTTGTTTAAATCTTTAAAAGCTTTATAGGCTACTAATAATGCTAAAGCTGAATCTAGTCCACCTGAAACACCTATTATTACAGTCTTGCAATGAGTAGCTTGGATTCTTTTCATCAATCCATGTGATTGACAATTGAATATAGTATTTAAATTGTCTTCGAGATTCTTACTCGATATATCTAAATAAGGTGATTTGACAAATATTCTATCTAATGATTTGCTATATGAATCTGTCAAACTGAAATCGATAGTTTGATAACCTTTTTCTTGTTTATAAGAATATGTAGTCATTTGTCTTCTTCTAAAGGCTAATAAATCCACATCGATATCTTTTACCATGATATGATTATTAAAATCATTTTTCTCGCCTAATAAATTTCCATTTTCGGCGATTATTAAAGGTGCTGAATAAACTACATCTTGAGAAGTTTCACCTTCACCTGCTCCAGCATATACATAAGCACAAATTAATCTAGCGGAAGTAGCACTAATTAGTGATTTTCTATAGTTTTCTTTTCCGACCATTTCATTTGAAGCGGATGGATTCAAGATTAATGTAGCTCCGTTCATTGCATGATGTGTAGAAGGTGTATCTGGAGTCCATAAATCTTCACAGATTTCGATTCCGATTGTTAAGTTCTCAATTTCTCTGCAGTGAAATAATAGTTTTGGTCCGATAGGAATTAGATTTCCATCTATTTCGGTTACTTCATTTTCATCAAATGATGGAGTGAAATATCTAGCATCATAGAATTCATTGTAATTTGGAAGATATTTTTTAGTTGCTATTCCAAGTATCTTACCTTTAGAAATAACTGCTGCTGTATCATAAATCTTCCCTTTAAATGAATAAGGAAGACTGACTACCATTAACAAATCTAAATCTTTTGTTTTGTTTGTTATTTCAATCAAGCCTTCTTTAGCTTTTTCTAAAGTGTTGGATTGAGCAAACATATCTTGAAGAGAGTAACCAGTCAAAGCTAATTCTTGGAAGGTAATAATTTTAGCACCCATTTCATTAGCTTCTTTAGCTTTTGAAACTATATCATTTACATTCGAATCTATATCATTTAGATGAACATCGGATGTAATAGCGGCTACTTTAATAAATCCATCATTTTTCATATTTAAACCCTCATATATATTTTATATCAATTTTAATCTTCTTCATCATCAATAAGCTTAGTAGGTCTATTATGCCCATCGAATATATTTGATAATACTCTAACTAGATAAAATAGATCATCTAAATAGGATGATGTTCTTCTCAATCCTAAGATGAAATGTCGATCGATAAATCTAATCTCTTTGATTGAGTCTCTTATAGGACTTAGATACATCTCTAATTTCTCTTTGACATTTTTTACATTAGAGAAGGCTTCTGTTAAAGTTAATTTAAATGATTCCATCAATTCTTCAAATCCTATAAATAATTCATCGTTATTTAAAGTTATTTCAATAAGTCTTTTCTTAAATAAATTCCTAACCTCTAATGGATACGGTCCATAAGAATCTCTTATGGTCTTAATTAAATCATTTAATTCGTTCTCTTCTGTGCAATCTTGTATTTCTCTATACAAATTGACTCTATCGGTTGAAGATGCATAATCAGTAGGAATATGTGCATCTAAAGTAAATGACAAGTTGAACTTTGTTGGCTTCTTTTGAGCTAACTTGATTCCCTTCTCGTTAGCTCGTTTTTGCTCTATTACTTCTTTTAATAATTTCGTATAAGTCTCATAACCTAATGAGTCTACAAATCCTGCTTGTTCTGAGCCTAAAATATTTCCACTACCTCTAATCGCCAAGTCTTGTTGAGCAATTTTATATCCAGATCCTAATTCAGTGAAATCTTTTAATGCTTTCAGTCTCTTTCTACCTTCATCACTGATTCTATCGTAGTCCCTATATAATAAATATGCATATGCCAATCTATTTGATCTTCCGACTCTCCCTTTGATTTGATAGAGCTGAGCCAATCCGAAATTTTGTGAGTCTTCCACAATAATAGTATTTACATTTGGAACATCCAAACCTGATTCGATAATTGAAGTTGAGACCAATATTTCTATTTTTTTGTCGTAGAAATCATTCATGACATCCGCAATTTGATTTGCATCCATCGAACCATGAGCTACACCGACTGTGATATTAGGAAACATCTTCTTTAGTTTTCCAGCGACGGAATAAATTGTATCTATTCTGTTATGAAGGAAATAAACTTGTCCGTCTCTTGCTAATTCTCTGGAAATGACTTCTTTGATTAATCCATCATTTTCTTGGCAAACATATGTTTTTACTGGCAATCTATTTTGAGGTGCATCTTCCAAAATAGACATAGGTCTTATAGTTAACAATGACATTTGCAATGTTCTAGGAATAGGAGTTGCTGACAATGATAGAACATCTAAATTCTTAGCGATTTCTTTAATTCTTTCCTTTTGTGCCACTCCAAATTTTTGCTCTTCGTCGACTACTAGAAGTCCTAATTCTTTAAACTTAACATCTTGAGATAGAAGTCTATGTGTTCCGATGACCAAATCTATTTTTCCTGCACTTAAATCTTCTAGAGTTTGTTTCTCTTCTTTGGAGCTATTGAATCTATTCAATATTCCAATTCTTACACCAGTGTCTTTGAATCTTTGTTTTGCTACTTCAAAATGCTGTCTTGAAAGTACTGTTGTAGGACATAATAAAGCAGCCTGATATCCATTCATCACAGCTTTAAATATTGCTTTGAAAGCTAATTCTGTTTTTCCAAATCCAACATCTCCAGCTATCAGTCTATCCATAGGATGTGGTTTTTCCATATCTGCTGATATATCGTTCCAAGCTTTGTTTTGAGATAAAGTTAAAGGATAAGGGAAATCTTTTGCAAAATTTCCTTCTTCGACTGGGTCTGATTTATATGCAATTCCTTTTATTCTTTCTCTTTCGGAATAAATATTTAGAAGCTTGTCGGCTAAGAAGGTCATTCTTGATTTAATTTTAGCTTTCTTTCTAGCCCAAGTAGCTCCACCGATTGTATCTAATGATGGTCTATTTGCTTCTGAACCAGCATATTTTCTTATATTGTTAAAATTTTTAATTGGAACCATCAAAGTAGCTTGATCGGCATATTCGATAGTTATATAGTCCAATCCTTTATATTGCTGAATTCCTTCAAAGATTCCAATTCCGTTTTTCTCTTCAACTACATAATCGCCTTTGACTAAATCAGAATATTTTTTAATAGGTTTAAAGTCTTTATAACGAGTCAAGAATCTTGACTTTTTTAAAGCTACTCCAAAGATTTCAGCTGAAGATAAAAACTCGGCTTTATCTTTGATTCTAAATCCTTTGGTCAGGCTAGAAGAAAGGATAGTAACTCCGTTTTCTATACTTGAATCCATAGAATAAGGATAGGATGATTCATTTAAATAATTAATGTAAGTTGGAATGGTCTTATCATCCAAACAAGCATATGTTTTCAAGTTCAATCTTTTTGCATCTTCTAATAAAATGCCAGATTGATTTAAATTCGAATTTGTAACAGGTATTTCACAGATTCCATCATTGGATTCCAATGAATTTAATTCTATTTTCTTATAGTGTGCTTCTCTATTGGCTACACTAGGAAGTTCATATATACTTTCTAAAGGTAGAGATAATCCTTTTGTTTTGTTGTCAGCAAAATAAGATATTTCATCTTCCTTAAATGAATTTTGGCTTTGATAAAATTGCTTTGGTGAAACCATGAATATCTTATATTGTTTGAGATAATTGATGATTGTTCCTTTTTTGACATCGTAATATGGAAATAAAGATTCATCGGCATCTAATACTATTCCACTTTTGATAGTATTCTCTGATGATATTTCAATATCTTTGATCTTTTCATCAATTTCTAATTTTAGATTTGAATCCTTTATGGATTTCAAATCTTTAAGCATTAATTCTTTAGCTTTTATTGCAGTTTCTTGATTTACTGGTCTTTCACTCGCTGGTAAAATTGTGGCTTTTGTAAGCTGTGTTTCACTCTTTAATGTTAAAGGACTAAATAGTCGAATTGAATCAATTTTGTCATCATCTAATTCGATACGAATAGGTAGGTCGTAAGAAGGTGAAAAAACATCTAAAATGGTTCCTCTTACAGCATATTCAAAGCCGCTGCTTACCCAATTGACTCTGTTGTATCCTTCGTTAGATAGTTTGGACACTAATTCATCTCTATCTATCACTTCACCTACTTCTATATCAAATGCGACATCATCAAATAATTCAGGTGAATCTATCGGTGATAGCGAAGCTGCAGAGTTGAATAAAACTATTATGTTTTCGCTGTTTCTAATTCGATATAGCGCTCTAAGTCTTTCTCTAGCCATTTCTTTGGATGAAGAAGTGTTTCCTAATCTAAGAATCTCATCTTTAGGATAAATAGCTACTTTTTCACTAGGTAAAAAGTCTAATAAATAATCTGAGAAGAGTTGAACATCATATAAAGAAGGGAAGGCTAAAGCAATCTTTGAAGGATTATTGTTATAAGCTGTGACTATTTGTAGGGCTAGGCTTTGCAAATTTGAAGTCACAAAATCTTGTTCATCATCGATGGACTGAATTTGTGGACTGTCTTTTAAATATTTTGATATTAAATTTATTAGTTTACTTTGCATTGTTTTCCTTTGATTTCTTTGCAGACATTAAGCTCAAAGCACGTTGAAATCCGAATTTAATCATCAAATGAAGGAATTCAATAGCTTCATCTTCAGCTTTATTGATCAATTCTCTATCTTCCTTAGATGGCTTTCCTAAAACATAATCGACAGTCTCTGCTTTTGTTTTAGGCTCTCCTGTTCCGATTCTAATTCTCTTGAATTCAGTAGTTCCTAAATTATCTATGATATTTTGTAATCCTTTTTGTCCGCCAGATGAGCCTTTGATTTTAATTCTGTATTCTCCTGGCTTGATGGCCATATCATCACAGATGACTATTAAATCTTCCACAGGAATTTTATAGTAACGCATTAATGGAACAATGCAAGTTCCAGATAAGTTCATATAAGTCAATGGCTCAACTATAAATACAGTTTCACCTTCAATGTTAGCTTTGACATATCTACCTTGGAAATCGACTTTGTCCAAAGATAATCCTAAGTCTTCAGCTAATCCTTCAACGACTTCAAATCCCATATTATGTCTTGTTCCGACATAATCAAGACCAAAATTTCCTAATCCTGCTATTATTTTCATAATTCAACCCTCAATGCTGAATAATTATATCAAAGGGAAATAAATATAGTTCATATTAGGGATTTCATAAAAGTTGATAATGCGTATACCTTTTATATATATTCATAAACTAGTTTTATAATTTAATAATGATTTAGGAGGAATTGAGATGGAAGAGAAAAAAGAATCTTTAATAAAGTCTTTTATGAGTGGTCTTCTCGGTGGATTGTTCTCATTAACTCCTATGGGAAACTATGGAGTTTTATATACTTCTGGATTCTTAAATAACAGCCTTACCAAAAAGCCGAAGATAAGATGGATTTGGTGTGCTTTATTAGCTGTTTTAGGATTGATCATTGGAACTTTACCAAGATTGATAATGGGTGTTAATTATCTTGAAGATAAATTTCCATTGGCAACATTTTTATTGTTTGGAATTGCAAGCTTAGGTCTTATCATCGCTTCTTTGATAAAAGAGGTTAAAAAGAAAGACAAAACAACATTAGAAAATATACTGTTTCCAACTTTACTCATTGTTGGAATGGCAATATCTTTTGTTATGACTTTCTTTTTGAATAAGAGTAGTGATCAGCCTTTGATAGGAAATGAATATTTGTCTTGTTTGGTGTTTGGATTTGTTATGGGATTTGCAGTACTGATCCCAGGATTACCTATTCATTCAATATCTAACATTTTTGGTATGTCTTCGACATTAGAAACAATAATGATTAATATTCCTGATAAAGTTGAAATAACAAAATCTATTGGATTGATTGCAATTATGATTATTGGAATGCTGCTAAATTTAATAGTGTTTTACTATCCTTATAAAAAATTATTTAGTATTGTTAAGGATTATATTGGCGGATTATTTATAGGTTTGATGTTAGGATCGATTATAGGGAGTTATTTTGGACATGGTGAATTTATTGATCCGTCCATTCCACCTGAATATACACAAGAAGTTAAATCCATAACTTTATGTGGATTCATCTTTGCTGGAATACTATTGTGCTTGATTCTAGTATTTGCCTTTTCTAATTTAAAGCATAAAGATGATGATATAAACGACAACACTTCTTTGTATGAACAAGATGGTAATAAGAATAAAAAGAAGAAATCCATATTTAATAGAGGGAGAAATCTATGAGTGTTTATAGACTTTCTAAGGATAGAACATTAATAAATTTATCAAATTCTATCTTTAAATATTTCGGAATCTCAGGTCCGCATCCGGATTCTTTTCCTGATGTTGACGAAGTCCTTCTAAATGATAAAAATAGAGGAAAGAAACTTTGTGTTTTATTGATTGAAGGATGGAGTGAATACGTTTATAAAAAGACAAAAAATAAATCGCCTTTTCTTCATTCAAAACAGCCTATTTCTTTAGAATCTGTTTATCCAACTTGTTCTTTTTGCAATAATGATGCTCTTCTTTATGGAACATATCCTTGCTATGAAGGAAGATTGGGAGAAGTTCAATATTTCTCTAAAACAAACCAGTATGTAAATATGGTAGATAAAGTAATTCAAGGTACATCTACTAGATCTTTTTTAACTGATCATGATGAATTCTATAAATCTAAATTAAATTTGTTGCAAAACATTTGCGTAATAAAAGGAAAAAAAGATGCTGCTGTTTATTTGGATAGCCGTAAATATATTAATGCACAAGGAAAAATTAGCAGTGGTTTATTCTTCTCAGCTATAGAAGAAAAAATACAATCAAGCGGTGTTTCTTTCATTTTAGCGAGATGGTCACAATTGCAAAATGATATTCTAGAGAATGGATATCGTTCTGTTAAAACTAAAACTTCTATTCAAGTGCTGGATGAGTCTATAAAGACTTTGACTGAAAGAAATCCAGAGACTTTATTTATTGTGGTCGGTGATCATGGATCTGTTAAAACTTCTTGGATTGATATTAGAAAATATCCTGATTTTATAGATACTTTGGTCGAGCCTAGATTTTCTATCAGTCCTAGATTTGCTAGCTTTAGAGTTAAAGAAGGAAAGAAAGAAGAATTCGAAAAATGTTTTAGAACTCATTTTTCAAAATACTTTGAGCTTTATAATAAAGAACAAGTCTATAGAGAAAACATATTTGGATATGGTAGCAATCATGAATTATTCGATGAATTTATAGGCGATTATATTTTGATTTCTAAGGGAAAGAAATCTTTTACCGACGGATCATTTAAGACTTTTTATAAATATTATTATGGTGGAGTAACTAAGAAAGAAAAGAATATTGTGCTTTCTTTTTTTAACAACAAGTAGATTTATCAATTTATTCTATTATTAAATCCAACTGGTAGTATAATATCGAAAAGGGGAATTTAATTATGTCAGCTTTAAAGAAAACAATTGGGTCTATCTTGTTATGCTCATTCTTATTTAACTTTGGCATTGATGTTGATTTGAATAAAGAGTCGAGCCGCTTGTTTGATAATTTTAGAAGAGCAAAAGATAAAACAGCTCTTGTTTCTAATGACAATAATAATGTTTTCGGTGTTGGTTATTCTATAGATGTTGTTAAATCTAAATATTTGGATGCTGAAGATGTTAAAGATGGTGCACCAATGTTGGATGAAGACTGGTTAAAGAATACTCTTGCTAATCAAAGTGTAAAGCCTCTTCTATATTCAGATTCTTTTTCTATGAGCGATAATTCATTTGAATCATTGCTGTCTTCTTTTGATGCAAAATTTTCTTTTTCAAGTAACATAGGTGGTACTTATGATGTATTTACAGCTAATTTAAGTGATGGTTTTAAAGTAAGTGCTAATATGACTTATAGACATGCAGCATCGAAGTACTTCTATTGTTTAAACTATTTATATAAAAATTATGAGATTTCACTTCCTAAGTATTCATCTAATTTAACTGACATTCGAAACCATTTAACTCCAGAATATATAGAAGCTGTCACAAATGTATTGAATGGAAAACTTAATTATTCAACTTTCTTTGATACATTTGGAACTCATTTGATAGCTAAAGGAATATTTGGTGGGAAGGTTGAAGCTTATTATTCACTTATATCTAATGATTGCTACTTAGGTGGGGATGTTAAAGCTGAACTGGATAGCAGTATTAAAGCCGGAATTGAAGGATGCGTTGAAGCTGGAAGCAATTTTAGTTATTCTTTTAAAAACGCTACAGGTATAAATGCTACTCATGTAAAAGAACAATTTCGTGTTAATGCAACAGGAGGAGAAGCCTTTTCAGCTACTGGAATTAATAATTTCTCTACTGCGTTTCAAAGTTGGACAAAGTCATTGAGTGATAAAAGCGGGCTTATTGGTTCTAGTCAAGACGGATTGATTCCTGTATGGAATTTGCTTCCTTCTAATTTAAGTACCTCATCTAACATTGAAAAATTAAAATCATATTTCAGGTCTTATGCTAGTCGTTATTATAGCGACGTTAATTACAATTACTATACTTCATCTGAGTTATTTGTGCCTGAACATCGAGATAATGTTGAATATTTTGATTCTCTTATTAATTGTGAAGGTACAGTTTATACAAAAAAAGGGCTTCAATCTGATCCTTTAGTTTGGTTTGATTTGGATAATGGCGAAGGTGACTATACTTGTAGATTTATTCGTGCATTTGGATATAAGAGAGCCCAAATTTCTTTATACATGGATATAAAAGAAATAAATGATGGTTATCAGTATATTCATCTTTATAATGGTCCTAAAGATTCATATAGATGTTTAGGAGAAGAAAGATATGAACATGTTCCAGGAAAGTTGGATACTGAATATAGTCAGGCGGTTATAGGCTTTGATATTAAATTATCTGATTTGAATAAAATTGACGATAAATATGAGAATAAATTATTCTTTTATTTTAGTGAATCTGGATATGATAACAATGATTGGAAATATAGAGACCCAAGAGTTCTAGTTACTTATTATAAGGACTAAAGAATATGCTAACTGTATCGAATATAAAAAAGACTTTTTATTCTAAAGAAGAGAGACAAGATGTTTTAAAGAATATATCTTTTAGTTTGCCTGATAAAGGGATGTATTTTATTGTTGGAAAGAGTGGAAGTGGTAAATCCACTCTTTTGAATTTAATAGGTGGATTAGATACACCGGATAGTGGATCTATTGAATTTAATGGCTTGCAATTAGAAAAATTATCATCGAAAGAATTGGGCTCGTATAGAGCCAGAAGCATTGGATTTGTTTTTCAAGAGTCGAATTTGTTTGATGATTTATCAGTAGAAGACAATTTAACTATACCAGTGGATAGAAAAATAAGCAAAGCAGAAATTGAATCAAGCTTAAAAAGATTTGATTTATTCGGCTTAGAAAAACAAAAAGTAAATACACTATCTGGTGGAGAAAAGCAAAGAGTCGCAATAATGAGAGCTGTTTTGAAAAATCCGGAAATGATTCTATGCGATGAACCTACTGGATCTCTCGACGAAGAAAACTCTAAAAACATATTTACAATTTTAAAAAATTTAAGTAAGGAAAAACTTGTTATCGTAGTTTCACATGATAGGAAATCTGCTGAGGATTTTGGCGATGGCATAATTGAAATAAAAGATGGTGTTATCAACTTGAATAATGAATTAAAAGATACATCTGACAACAAAGAAAATAATAAAAAACAACTTAAGATATCGTTTAGAAAACAATTGAAAATAGCCTTCTCTTTAATGAAAAAGAGACCATTAAGATTAGTTTTAATGTTTTTGATATGCATCATTTCATTTTCCATGATTGGAGTTTCTGTTAGTGTGACGGGATTATCTCCAGCTGAAACTATTGTCAAAGAAATGTATAAGGATAACAATAGGCTTCTTTTCTTATATGATTTCAATCATGTTTATGAAGAAAAAAGTACAGCAATTAAGGATAAAGATATAGTTAGTCTTAAAGAAAAAGGAGTGCCTGTTGGAGATGACCCCCTTGTTTTCTATGACACTTTTTATTACTCTTTATCTCCATATAGTGAATGCGACTATATAGCTCATGGACTTGAAATCAATGAAGATAGACTCGCTAACTTAGGGCTTACTTTATTAGCTGGATCTTTACCTAAAGAAGGAAATGAAGTTGTCATTACTGATTATTTCTTTGATCAATTTAAGAAATATGGAGTTTATACATACGATAATATGAATGATGATGACCTTTCTAAAAAAGTAACTACTATCGATAGTTATGATGATATCATTGGCAAGAACATCACTTTTCGAGGTAGGTTAAAAGTTACCGGTGTAATAGGAACAAACTATGATAAGAATGTTTATGAAGCTAAGTTAGATGATAAGCAATTAGGTAGAAAAACAACTCAATACAAAATAGAGAAATTCTTATTTTTGTCTAAAGAATATCAAAACTATATACAACAATATAATAGTTATTCTGAGAATTTGGATCTTAGGAGCGGAATAATAATCAAATTAACTGGTGACTTTAAGAGAGATGTTAGCATTATACAAAGTATTGATGACCAGTATATTGATTTTCTTAATTTTGCAAATACGGAAAAAAGATATTTCTGCTCTTTTTCTAATGAACAAGTAGAAGGGGTCTATTATTTCAATAGGTCCTTTCAACCCAATTTTAAATTGATATTAATTCCGATATCAATATTATTAATTCTATTAACTGTTGTGATGATATCAATTTATTTAAGTGGTCTTTTAAGCGAGAAACAAAAAATGGTTGGATTGCTTCAATCTATAGGAGTAAATAAAAAAACAATAATTTCTATATTCTCTATTATTGCAATAATCGTCTCAGTTATTTCTATCGCAATATCGTTTTTAGTTCAATATTTGAGTTTCTTAGGAATAAATTCTTATTTGATCAGCAATTTCTATTTGAATAGTAATGCATATGGATTCTATTGGTACACTATCTTCATTTTAATTGGAATTTCTATTGCAAGTATATTGATAGGAATAGTTGTTCCGACAATTAAACTTTATAAGAAGAAATCTGTAGATTTAATAAGGGAATAGGCATAACATTTATGTTAGAAATCCAAAATCTAAAAAAGAGTTTTAAAGGCAAAGGTGGAAAGACTAAAGTTGTTCTTAATGATATCTCTTTTAGTTTGCCTGATAAAGGGATGTATTTTATTGTTGGAAAGAGTGGAAGTGGTAAATCCACTCTTTTAAATTTAATAGGTGGATTAGATACACCTGATAGTGGAGAAATAATCCTCGATGGTAGATGCATAAATAAACTTGATTCTAATGAATTGTTGTCTTATAGATTTAGTGCTATAGGTTTTGTATTTCAAGAATATAATTTAATCAATGATATTTCAGTGGAATCAAATATAAGATTGGCAGCTGATAGAACAATTGATGATGGAGAAATTCAATCCTTGCTTGATAAATATGATCTGTCAGAATTTAAGAACAAAAGAGTTAATCTTTTGTCTGGCGGAGAAAAGCAAAGAGTATCATTAATAAGAGCATTAATAAAAAATCCTAGATTGATTCTTTGCGATGAACCTACAGGTGCTTTGGATAGTGAGAATTCAAAAAAAGTATTTGAATATTTAAAAGAAGCTAGTAAGGATAGGTTAGTATTAGTTGTCAGCCACGATAGAGAATCGGCTGATAAATATGGCGATGGATTAATAGAAATTATCGATGGTGAGATTAAAAAATATTCTTTAAATACTTCTATAGAGGTTAATTCTGAATTACAGAATATAAATGTAACTAAAAGAATAAAGCTATCATTCAACAAAAGAAAAGATTTAATCGCTTCTTTATTTAGAAATAGAAAACTTAGATTCATAGCTATTATTTTTGTATTCTTATGTTCTTTCTCCCTTCTTGGAATTACTAATTCAATTACTTCATATAATGAAGACGAAGCAACTTTAAAATCAATGTATTCTAAAGGAAGCAATTCTTTAGCTTTTAAGAAAAATTTATATAATAGTAATAATTCATACAATAAATTATTTGAATTTAACGATGATGATATCAGCAGCGTTAAAAGCAAAGTGGACACTATTATTCCAGTCAGTTCTTTCTTGTCTAGCAAGGCAATTAATAATGGAAAAGGAACTTTTCAAATCAATAGCAAAGATGATCAAGATTCATATTTGGAATGTTATGTTGGCGGGTCTGTAGAAATCGATGATGATTTCTTAGACAAAACAAAACTTACTTTATCCTATGGGTCTTTGCCTAGTAATGATGATGAAATCGTCATAAGTGATTTCTTCGCTGATATGTATAGAAGATTTGGATTAATTGAAGAAGACAAATCTATTACTAAAATAGATTCATTAGATCAGCTTTTAGGGGAAAAAGTTAGATTTAATAAAATGAATAGTATTTATTCTTCTTTACCACAATCATATAAGATTGTGGGAATCCTAGATACATATTATGATTCTGATTTCTTTGATGATGCTTTCAAAAATAGTTCTGATGATGAATATTGGAATAAAAGATCATTACTTCAAGAAGAGGCTAAATATTCTCTATATAACTTAGCTTATTTTAATGGTGGATTTCTTAGCAAATATAAAATCAACGAAATACTTAATGATTATTTTATGCCTTTTGAAAGTGGAACAAGCCTTTATATAAACTGTAATTCATCATTGGAGATAATAACTACTAGAGTAGTTGTGATTGCTCCTGTCTCTAAATTAGATTCTTCTTTATATACGCTAAAAGATGATCTTGATGATAAAGAGAATATTGTCGTTTTAGAAAAAGATTTCTTTGAATCTTTAAGTAAAAATACATATTTTGAAAGTGACTTTAATTCTTTTGATTTATATAGTGAAAGTTTAGATTTTAAAAGTAAATTCAATATAGGCGGATATACGACAGATGATTATGGAAAAGGTAAAGGCTATATTTATGTAAGTGATTCTTTATATTCTAAGATTATTGAAAAAGCAAAGCCTTATATAACACCCTATTCAGAGATAATTTATCCATTTACAGGTAATCTAGGAAAAGATTTATCGGCTTTAAATGATATTAAAACTAATGTCACGGATGTTTCAATTAAATTTGATCGTTTTGATTTCACTAAATGGAAAGGTAGTTCGGTGACGTCAAATAGATTCTATTATGAATCAAGAAAAAAATCTGCATGGTTGATGGATATCATTAAAATCGTTGAATATGTTTCATGGGGATTTGTTGGGATATGTTCATTGTTCTTACTTCTTTCTATTATTGATTTAATTCAAAAATCAATTAAAAAGATAGGCGTGTTATGGTCTTTAGGATATTCAATCTTGGATATTAGTTCTTTGTTTTTGATTGTTGAATCTATCTTGTTAGGGATTGCGTTTTTGTTTAGCCTAGTTATTTGTTACTTAGGTATATGGCTAGCTAATAGTCTATTATTAACTAATGCGTTGTACATAAATAATTTATTCAATTTTGGAATTGTTCAAATAGGATATATTTTATTAGTATTAGTTGTTTGTGTGTTGATTGGATTTGGACTTTCCATCTTAAGAATTAAGCATACTAAAGTAGTAGATGTAATTTCTGATAGAAAGTAAGAAAAAGAGCACCGTTGAGGTGCTCTATTTATTTTCTAATGGCGGAGCAATAGATTTTGCAGCTCAACCTCAGATTTGCTAGTATCTATCGCATTTATTTCTGTTTTTCACTCCGAAGATGCTGATGTAAATTTTTATGAATCCGTCCTTGAATAGCTCGACCCTCTGGATGAATCTCGTGAAGAGGGCTTTCTTCTCCATGTCGGTGCCGTATGGCTTGTCGGCAAGTATCTCAAGGCTTGCCTCTATCTCCTGCTTAGTGAACTTCCTGTGTTGGACCTGAAGCTCTTCATCGTCATCCGCGCCCTACCCGATATGACTGACGATCAGCTCGATGCTTTAGCCAATTTCACGAGAGCCTATACCATCGAGAACCACATCAAAGAGAAAAAAGGACCTGACCATAGGGTGCTTGGGATGGGGAAATAGTGAACGAAAGAATTTGTTCCTCACTTCATCCCCCCATTTTTCTGATTTAGAATAGGCCTTACATTATTTGGTTTCAAAGCTCCATTTATCAGGCATTGCTATGAATCAAAAAAATCCAAAAAATTGAAGGACTTTACTGTTCTTTAAAGCCTTTAATAAATTTGACAACTAAACCGCTTTCATGCTATTTTATTATCAGTATTTAAGCGAGGGAATACATTATGGGTAAAAAAATATCGCTGATAGCCATGCTGACGGGAGTGGCTTGTTTGACTGGTTGTTCGGCCTCGAACAACGGCCCTAGCTCCGTCGTAGATCAGACGCCTGCCAGGATTGCTCACATCCAATTCGATGGAAAATATGTGCAAACATACACAAACACGTGCCCAATCGCCTTCGATTCTTGGGAAATGGATGAGCAGTTCTTGACTGTGGAAGGAAGATTCCTTGCAAAAGGAATCAAGGACGAGGCTATCAATTTAGATTTGCTGCAGGAAGAACTTAACAAAGAATCACTCCCCTTTGTCATGTCGGAATACGACATTCAGTCTGCACATGACAAGCCTATATATTCAAATAATGAGAACACATCATGGGAATTGCTTGAAGTAGGGGAAGAAAATTGTGTCTCCTTCCAATTCAGTATCGATATTTCTCCGATAACTTCTCAAGAAAGAAAAATTGGAGAATTAATTTTGAGAGGTGATTTCTATGTAAATCATTCTTTCACTATAGAGGAGGATAAACTAAATGATTAGCTTATTATGCTTGGCCGCTGCCACGTTAGTTGGTAACTCACCGGCGATTTCACCTATTCCGCATCCGGAAGACTCAATCGTCAAATTTGTCTCTAACAATTTTTCAACATTCGTAAGCAAATACAACGAGACGCATGAGGATGATCTTGTTGCCACTAAACTGATTAGAACCAGAGAGATCACCTTGTCAGATGATGTAAAGGGATATTACTTTGATTTCGACCAGGGATACATGGTCGCCACCTCGGACTATGATATCCGCTCGATTAGCAATTTTGATTTGTCTTTCGAGGGCGACCTATTTTCAACGGACAGCGTCTATTTCAGCGGAACAGCATTCTATGATTCGAACGGAGTTGAATATCGCACTTCCGACGACGAAATTCTAACCACAAAGTTAGGAACTCCCGCTACCACAAAATCCTCCCCCCGCACAGTTCAGTGATTTTATGAACTATATTGCGAGGAGAGGCAAGTTTCTTAAGCTTTATTATTCTAAACAATTCCATGTTTAATTTCAAGAAAAAAGGACTCACTATTTCTAGTGAATCCTCTTTGTTTATCAGCCTTTCTTGCTTCTATCAGGAAGCTGGGCTGTTATTACGAACCCCCACCTATAGGCGGTAAGTGTTCGTATTGTACGCTGATGGCGGAGCAATAGAGATTCGAACTCTAGCAGGGATTGCTCCCTCTACGTCCTTAGCAGGGACGCCCCTTGAGCCAGCTTGGGTATTGCTCCAATGCTTTTAAAGCTTATCAATTATGAACCATTATGAAATCTATTTCAAGTAAAAAATAAACATATGGTAAAAAACCACATACAAGATAAATAAATTTACTGAATAGAAAGGAGTGTATATCTTTATCCAATAATAATTTATAGTATGTTTATGATTTAAGGAAGACATTATTAATTAAAGGGATAGAGATTATTCCATGCAGAAATATCTTTGAGATGCTAAATAAATTAATGAAGGAGTTGATGGTGCTTTTGTCGAATTGATTTTTAAGTCTTTTAAAGACTTTGAATATAAAGAGACGAATTTACTTTTCAACTATCAATAGAATCAAATCTTTAAAAATAATGCTTGACATTTAATTTTAAGATGATAAAATGACTACTCTGCTTTGAAGACGACACACTGACTGAGTTAGTGATAACCGAAACTTCCAATATTCCAGGCAAAACTTATTAGAAGTTTTTAGCACCTTCAAAGCAGGATAGAGTTAAATACTAGCCAATACTAGAAGAGGAGGTAAGATATGAGAAGATTCATTAAGTTTATTGAAAGACTCGTCTCTTTGGATTTTGCGAACATTGCTTCAACATTTGCAAATCTTCCAAACAGATTGATGTAACAAGTTCTAGTCGATAAAATCTAAAAAACATAGTAGATATAGTATCTATTGTAATATTCAGAATTCGATTGACTATTAGAAACTGCTCCCTATGTAGGAGCAGCTTTTTAATTTTTTCCTTAGCCGTTTAGTCCGAAATAGATATAGTTAGAATGATCATACTGACCTTGTTCGCCAAATCTTATTCTTATCTTTCCTTTCACTAAGTCGCTAAATGTTTTAATCTTTTAGTTTAGTTTGGACAACAAAATTTTAATGTTAAATTTAGAAAAATAAAAAAGCCAAACGAATGACGATTTTAATTATGGCGTAATTAAAATAGATAGCATTATTCCTATTTATGAAGACTTCTTAATTAATAAAGATGGTATTAAATATATCTTTAAAGGAGAAAATTTTTCTTATCAAAATAAAACATATAAATATCAATTAATTAGCGATAACACTGTTTTATATTTAAATAACGATTTAACAAATAATAAAAATAAAATAAAAGAAGATATTTTATTATTAGATAATCAATATTTTTTTGAATTAATTTTTTAAAAAAACTAAAACAAAAGAATTGACAATAGAAAATATTAGATTTGAAATGTATAATGATAAAAGAATATATATAATGATAGAAAATTGAAAGGAATTAAAATAAAACAATAAAATTAATTTCTTAATTGTATATATAGTATAAAAGGAGAAAAAAATATGAGAAAAAACTTTCTATCACTTGTGTCATTAACATTATTTGCATCAATTGGATTATTATCTGGATGTAATGAAGTTAAATCTAACAATTTATTTACTGATGTTTCAAAAACTTTAGCAGTTGAAGCTGTGTCTTCATTAAATCTTGTACCATCAAGAAGATTATTAAAACAAAAAAGTACAGAGCCAACATTTGATGTAGAAAAATTAGTAAATAGAACTAATGCTTTATTTGATACAAAAATTGTTATTAATGAAGTAACTTCTGATAAAGAAGAATATTCATCTAAACAAGAAATTGCTTTAGAGGCTAATAATTATGTTTTATATTACAACATCAAAGAATCTATGGAAGAAGAAGAGGGTGAAACTGAAATAAAAAAACACTATGTTGGAATCTTAATTGATAACGAAATAGAATATAATTTTAAAGCATCTGAAGAAATTGAAGAAGATGATGAATTTGAAAAAACATTACATTTTAAATTAGATTTAGGAGATAAATCATTTATTTCTGTAAAACAAGAATATGAAAAAGAAAATAATGAAGAAGAAGTATCATTTAAATATTCTTATGTAGAAAATGGTTTGCAAAAAGAAACATTTAAAATATCTAGAGAAATTGAAAATCAAGATCTTGAAATTAAATTAAAAGAAAACAATGAAGAATACAAATTATCATATTTTGTAAAAGATAATCAAGAATATTTAAAAGTTAAATATAATAATGAAAAATTTTTATATAAAGTAATTCTTGATCAAGAAACAAATGTTAAATCTTATCTATTAGTTGAAGCAGCTTAAAAGCTGCTTTTTAAATTCATGAATATGCCAAAAAAGAATACATTTATGCCTCAATTATTGACATATTTTAAAAAAATAAGTTATATAAAAGATATAACAATAAATTAAGGAGGCATAATGGGTAATATCCTTAATGCTGCAATTGTTGAAAACGATATAAATGCAAGCAATAAACTTGTATCATTTTTCGATGAATTTAAAAAATGATATTGATTTTAATATAAATACTTTTACAAATGGTGAATCATTTTTAAAAGAGCAAGATAAATATGATGTAGTATTTATGGATATAGAACTTCCAGGAATGAATGGAATGGAAACAATTACTAAATTAAGATAGGAAATTGTATTTAAAAATGAAGGCAAAAAATCAATTTTTTTAAGTTCATTATTATTTAAATAATATTCAGCAATTAAAACATGAATATGAGGATTCCATTTTATATTGCTACTAAAAGCATGCAAAAATTAATATGACCTATTTTTTCTCGTGTTTTAATGTCGGTACGATAAGAGCCTTATCTCTTCATTTGTGGCTTTGTCTGACTTTAATGTTATCTCCGCCATCTCATGACCAAATTCAACTGCCTCTTTTAAGGAACATCCTTCAGTAAATTTATCAATGACTCCGGCAAATAAGGAATCTCCACTGCCGGTAGTGTTCTTTATGTTCTTCGCAGGTTCTACTTCAACTCTTTCAATCACTTTATTGTTCTCACCAATATAAATATCTTGAGGTCCATGAGTGATTACCACATTCTTTATTCCTTTTTTGAATAAAGATTTGATCAATTCTTCTCCTTCTAAATTTCCATCAGACAACGATTGTCCTTCATGGAAGTTTCCTTTTAGTAAAGTTATTTGATTGAGATATGGTTTAAGTCTTTGTGCTTTGGCAGGAGAAATGCATTCGCATAAAATCTTCTTATGCTTAAAAGTCTTGAATATATAGTCTATTGTTTCTTGAATTAGATTTGTGTCTATAGCTATATATTCATATCCTTCTATTATCGGCTTTAAAGATTCTAGGTATTCAGGATTTAAATCGGAGATGATTCTGTTATCGCATAAGGCTAAAGCCATATCGTGATTTGAATCGTTTATAGCTATATACGTAGAAGTTGGCAAGTTAGATTTAGGGCAATAGACATTCATTCCTAAATTTGTTAAACCTTTCTTCATCTTGATTCCTAAATCATCTTCACCTATAGCTGTTATAAAAGGGCAGTAATTTCCTAAGAAAGCTAAGTTCTCAGCAACATTTCTCATGACTCCACCGAATGAAACAGCTAAAGTTCCTATGTTTGAAACACCAGGAATAAGTTTATCTCTAGAATCTCCGATATAATCGATATTTGATCCACCGATCAATATGAGTTTCTTGTTAGACATGAGAAATTACTTAAGCTTTGAATATTCAGCTGCTATTTGAGCACCGAGCTTAGCGTTGTTCAAAACTAAATGAATGTTGGCTTCCAAAGATTCACCACCAGTCAATTCGACAATTCTCTTGAGCAAGAAAGGAGTCTCATCCTTTCCATGGATTCCTAAGGCTTCCATTTCTTGTTGAGCCTTATCTATAGCTTTGTCTATAATCTTTTCATCCATAGAATACTCTTCTGGAATAGGATTGCAAATCAAAGCTCCACCATCTAGTTTGTATTCTCTCTTAGCCTTTACTATTTTTGCTATTTCCAAAGGTGATTGAGCATTGTAATCAGGCTTGTATGTGCTAGTTCTTGTATAGAAGCGAGGCAATGTTTCGCTTTGATAAGAGATTACAGGAACACCTTTTGTTTCCAAATATTCCAAAGTTAAAGGCAAGTCCAATATAGCTTTAGGTCCAGCACAAATGACTGTGACATTTGTCTTTCCTAATTCATCTAAGTCAGCACTTATATCAAAAGTCTTTGTTGCACCTCTTTGACATCCACCTATTCCACCTGTGACAAAGAAATTGATTCCAGCCAAATTTGCAAAAATCATAGTAGCAGAAACGGTGGTTGCACCCCATAATTTCATAGCGGTGACGATAGGAATATCTCTTCTAGAGACTTTGATAATTCCTTTCTTCTTTCCAAATTCTTCGATTTCATCAGGTGTCATACCGATGATAGGTTCACCTTCAATGATTCCTATAGTGGCGGGAACTGCACCATTATCTCTTACAGTTTTTTCTACAGCCAAAGCACATTCGACATTTCTTGGATATGGCATTCCATGAGAAATGATAGTAGATTCTAAAGCGACAACAGGTTTTCCTTCTTGGATAGCCTTCAAAACCTCAGGGTTGATTTTCATTTTAAAGCCTCTCTTTTTTCCAAAAGAGAATTATAAATAAAAGGAAGTATTTATTCTATATAAGAATAGATTTTGAAAGTCTTTTCTAAAAATACAAACTAATTATTATTCTTCTTAACCAAACAATCAGCACATGTACAGTAAAGAACAGTTCTTTTGTAGTCGAGTTCACAACCGTGTTCTTGTTGAACATGATCATAGAATGTTTCTAGTTGTGTGCATTTTAAAGGAATTATCTTTCCACACTCCAAACAGACCATTCTTCCGTTTGAATATCCAACTTCATCTAAAACGATATAACGAAACAAGGATTTCTTTCCGTCAGATGATGATATTCTTGCTACTTTTCCTTCTTCTGCTAATTTATCTAAGAATCTATATACCGTGGGGTATGAGATATGAATGTCTAGTTTTTCTAAATCACTTATCAAATCACTGACTGATTGGAATTCGTTCTTCTTACTTTTGAGGACTTCTAATAATAGTCTTTTTTGCTTTGTAGTATATGAAGCCATAATAGTCCTTCTTTCTTTTCTCTTATTATACGAAAATTTATATCAAGCGTTAAACATTATAATAAATGAAAGACAAAAATGAATGGAAAATTAGTCTTTTATAAGCGTTATACAATTTGCAAAAAACATAGATAACCACTATATTTTTCTTGCATTTATTTTTAATAATTGCTATTCTAACAATAGAGGTGAAAAGAAAATGGTCACAAAAGATTTAATCGATGATGTAGCTTCAAAAGCTCGTCTTTCTAAAAAAGAAGCTGAAGCAGCTATTAATGCTGTATTTGCCGGTATTACTGACGGACTTATCAACGATCCTGAACATAAGGTTCTTGTCTCTGGATTTGGAATTTTTGAAGTAAAAGAGACCAAAGCCAGAAAAGGCGTTAATCCTGCAACTCAAGAAGCGATTGAGATTCCTTCATCCAAGAGAGTTTCTTTCCGTGTCTCTAAGACACTCAAAGAAGCAGTTAAGTAATTTAAGTAAAATAAAAAAGAGCCATTTGGCTCTTTTTTAGTCTTGTTTTTATTTGTTTTCTAATTTCATTTGCTGCTCGTCATGTTTCTTTTGATACATATAAAGAACAAATGAGATAGCAAATCCAACAATCAATAAGCCGATTCCTAAGGATAAATCAATAGGCATAGAGACAGCGTTTGGATAATTTGTATTTTTGTCTACTACACCAGCCCAAATCTGATAAACCTCATATACATCGCTGTTGAAGAAGATTGATACGATTGCTCCAGCAGACAAACCTACAATAGCGAAGAAAGTTGTTTTTCTAGATTTTTCAAATAATTTATTTAAAAATTTTGAAGTTAAGAATAACCCAACTAAGAATCCAACAATCAATGCTGCATATATTCCAAAGATTTTAGGATTTTGTTTCCAATACTCTAGATGGAATGAACCCATCAAAGCATTAAAGTATCCTATCATCATCAAGAAAGCTGAGGCTGATAGTCCAGGAACTACTTGAGTTATACTAACGACAAATCCTATGACTAAGAATACTATATACTCCCACCATTCTATTGTAGCAAAGGCGGTTCCATCATTTCCGTTTCCAGTCAATAGTGTCACACAGACTGATAACACGATAGGAATTAGGAATCCAATTATCAACAATGAGATTCTAAGAGGTGTTTTCTTCTCACCTTTTATTTCATCGTTTACAGCAGGGAAAGCACCTATCATCAAACCGGCAAACAAGCAAATGATAGCAAAAGGAATGTAATTCAGTGCTGCTTGTACTCCAAAAAATCCACCGATGAATCCTATGATTGCTCCTATGACAACAGGAAGCAAATACAAGAAGCAATTCTTAAATTTTTTGAATAGATTCGATACAGCATTCAACAACTTGTCATAAATTTTAAAGATAATTGTTATTGTGGCGCCGGATATTCCAGGAACAATAACAGCTAATCCAACAAAGAATCCAACCAAACAGTTTTTTAACCACTCCTTGGTATTTTTGGGAGGGGCAATCTGAGTTTCAACTTCAGATGTCTGATCTTCTGGCTTTTTTTTATTTTCCATACAATTCATTGACCTCTTTTTTGAACAACAAAGTAGTTTATATAATTCTTATAAAGACTTTTCAACTATAATTAACTATATTCATTCATAACCAAGGAGGCATTTATGGAACTAAATTTTAAAGATTTGAACTGGAGATCCATATTTTTGAAGAGATATAAAGGACTTGGACTTACAGAAAGCGATGCCATGGTTATTTTGATGGCTGATGAGGTGATGCAGATGGATGGGGAGATACCAGTTACTGCTGACGCATTATCACAGTATATGTCTTTATCCAAAGATACTATTGATGATTGTTTATTGAGATTGATGGACAAGAAGTATGTCGCATATAGCCCTAAAGGAGATTTAACTTTACAGCCTCTTTTTAGTAAATTGTTCGAGGATTTCAAAAAAGATATAGTCTTATCTTCTGACTCTCGTTCTCAAAAGAAAATTGATGATGCTTATGCCTTCTTCCAAAAAGAGATGGGAAGACCATTGACACCATTGGAAGTCGATAAGATAAATGGATGGTTAGGTGAAGGTGCTACTGTATCTATGATGCAGGAAGCATATGCAAATATTCAATCTAAGCAAAAAAGAGTTACTTTTCCTAGATTAGAAAAAGAAATTTTGCGTTTAGAAAAAGAAAAAGATATTAACAAAGAAGGTTATACTGCAAGGGATGATGCACATAGATCTAATGAGTTACCTAAGATTATTTCTCACGATTGGTTGAACGATGACTAGACAAGAAAAAGCAGATCAGGTAAAGAATTTCTTAGATGATAGATTTGGTCTTGTCGATTGTTTTTTAAAGCATAAGACAGATCAGGAGTTTTTGATTGCAGTTATGCTTTCTGCTCAGTCTAACGACAAGTCAGTTAATAAAGTGACTCCGATATTATTTGATAAGTATAAAGACTTAGCTGCTTTATCTAAAGCCAACGTCGATGATGTCATCAGTATTATCAAACCGGTAGGATTAGCAAAAACCAAAGCTAGTCACATAATTGAAGCATCTAAAATTATTGTCGATAAATATGATGGTCAAATTCCAAAAGATAGAGAAGTTTTGATGACACTTCCCGGTGTTGGATTTAAAACATCGGGAGTGGTCTTAGGCGAGTTATATAATTTTCCTTATCTACCAGTGGATACACATGTAGAAAGAGTATCTAAGTTTTTAGGCCTTGTCGATAAAGATTTAAGACCAGAACAAATAGAATTAAAGTTAGAAAAGCTATTTAAAAATAGCTGTCTAATCAATACTCATAGACAGTTGATAATGTTAGGCAGAACGATATTGACAGCTAAGAATCCAAAGTTAGATGAACTACCTTTCTCTTGGATTAAGAAGAGTTAGAGTTTTGGATTATCAGGATCTAATTGAGAATTAAAATAAGCTTTATCTATAGCATCCAATATATAAAGTCTAGGTGTAAAACCTTGTTTGATTAGAATTCCGTTTTCTATAAAGAAATCTCTTTTAAATCCTTGATGGGATTTTTCTTTTAATATTCTATCTACTATGAAATGCGCATCTAACAAATAAACTTCGTTTCTTTGAGTGAATGATACGACAAAAAAGCCTATTCCACCTAGTTTTAAGACTAAATCTAGATGAGTCACTTGTTGAGGCCTTATGTTTTGAAAGTGAAGAGTGTCTTCCTTAGTCTCTTTGCATTCGAAATCGATGTATTTAGATCGATAAACTCCAACAAAATCAGTTGTTGATTTTTGATCAAAATGAGCCTCGATAATCTTGTTTGGATTAGACTTGTCAACTTTATATACTCTAATAGGAGTTGGCCTTTTATAAATAGAAGCTATTCCAAGATTTCTATAATAGTCACAGGATTTGATTACATCGTTTTCCAAATGCATTCCCATGTTGGCTCTATCGGCTAGACCATTTCTTTTTCTTTTGATGATTCCTTCTTTTTTCTCATCTTTTACAACTTCTTCATAAGTCTTTCCGTTAGGATATTTGATCGTCATGATAAGTAATCCTCAATGGCTTTGTTGAAATCTTTAGAAGATACATCTTTTCCATTACACAAATCATCTATAAATGGCTTGGATATAATGAAGAAATCTTTTGAAGTTAGAAGATTCTTTTTGAATTCGCGTAATGTTATATCAGGTCTTTTTATCACTTGAATGAATAGATTCATTAAGTTTTCAGCATCATACAAAGGATCGTGTGCGTGCTGTAAATTCTTGGCTTCATAAATTTCTAGAAGCTTAGGTTGTGAGAATGTCATATGTCTTTCGTCATGAACGAATCTAGAGACGAATGCCTGCATGTCGAACCAGTTTCTTTTTATATGGTCATAAAAGTCTTGACATAATTGATCGTTGGCTCTTACCTTGGATTGATAGAGCATATTTAAGTCTTGGTTTCCGAAAGTAATATATACTTTCTTTCCAGTGCATTTAGTGAATGTCATAAGTTCGACTAATGCTTTATGGAAGGTGATACCTTCTGTCTTCAATCTATCGTCAGTTATACCGGTCAGAACAGTGACAACACCACCTACAGGACTTTGAGGTTTTATCAATCTCTTGAAAACCTGAATCTTTTTTCCTGGCAAAGGCAATAAATCGGGTCCACAAAAATACTTACATGCTCCTATTGCAATAGTTTCATGTGATAATTGAGTTCCTTCTAAATCTAGAAAGACTAATTCTCTGGGTTCTCCGATTTCTTCTTTTAAAAGGCGCATAATAATCCTTAAGATAATTTCCAAATATCTTCTATTTTGTCTTCTTCAACCTTTGGTGGCTCGTATTGTTTTGCTATTTCATCAGTCTTTTTCAACACGCTCATCAAATGCATAGCTTCGGAAGGCCCTAATGACTTAAGCCACATTGTGAATACTTCTACAATAGCATCTGTTTCCTTTTTGTATTTTTCCAATCCAGCGGGTGTAATCTTTACGAAAACTTGTCTTCTATTAGTTTTATCAGTCTCTCTAGTAATCAATCCTTCCTTCTCCATATTTCTAAGGTTCGCTGCTACATTAGGTCTGGATAAATTCAATTCACTAGAGATGTCCGAAGGATGACATAACCCTCCTGAATTGACTAGAAGCAATAGTATTCTTCCATCTGATTTGGTGAAATTAATAAGAGGGTTAAACATTCCATGATTGTAGATGTCTAAGAGGTAAGAAAAGAATGCAAATATATCCTTATCTACTCCATCAAGTCTTTTTAAAGCGGGAGAATTTTCGATGGATTTTTCTTTCTTGTTGTCCATTTTGTTTTATCCTTTCCTGTCGTTTATCAAAAGACATAGAATATTGTTTTAATAATAATTCAAAGATTGAATTATTTCAACATTTGAGGTTGGTTATGGCTATAAAAATACTTTCAGAATGGGTGTTTTCTATTAATCCTTATATTTAATCTTATTTATATATTGTATTTTTTGCTATTTTATGGTATTTTCACCAAGCATGTCCAAAGCTACATGCAATGCACACGAATATGGATTTTGCCGACTAGTCCTTAAAATGCAGGACTTATACGAATCTTATAAGTCTGTTACACAAACATTCTAGACCTTACATAGAAACTGTATTAATGCGTTTTCTGGGTTGGCAGTACGGAAGTATTCGGAGGTATAACAAAAAATGGAGGGTTTTTAAAAACCATGAGTGAAGAAGTTAAAGTAGAAGCTCCAGTCGAGTCTGCACCCGCTGCTGAGCAACCCAAAGCTGATTTGATGTCAAAGACTATCCACAAGGATAGTGATCCTGTTGTTTCTGTTAAGGAACTCATTGCCGTCGGTGCCCATTATGGTCACCAAGCACGTCGCTGGAATCCTAACATGAAGCCTTACATCTATGGTAAGAAGAACAACTTGCACATCATCGATTTGAACAAGTCTGTTGATTTGATTCAAAAGGCTTATGTGGCTCTTAAGAAGATTGTTGAACAAGGTGGAAAGGTTCTCTTCGTTGGAACTAAGCCTGTCGCCAAGGAAACTGTCTTGAATGAGGCTACTCGTTCCGGCTGCTTCTATGTCAACAATCGTTGGTTGGGTGGAACCTTGACTAACTTCGATACCATATACAAACGCATCAAGCTCTTGAAGGAACTCGATGAAGCTACTGAGAGTGGACAACTCGACAAGCTTTCCAAGAAGGATGCTATTGCCAAGGGCAAGGAACGTGATCGCTTGAGCTCACTTCTCGGTGGTATCAAGGAAATGAGAAAGAGACCTGACGCTATCGTCGTGGTCGATTCTAACTGGGAGCACAACGCTGTCCATGAAGCCAAGTTGCTCCACATTCACACCTTTGGACTCATCGATACTAACTGTGAGCCTTCAGATGTAGATTATCCTATCCCTGTGAACGTTGATGGACCTGAGTCTGTCAAGCTCATCATTGGATTGCTCGCCGATGCCGTTGTCGCTGCTAAGGGTGGAGAAGCTGCTTATGCTTACCAAGCCGATGCTGCTGATGCTGGAAATATGGAGAGCTTCATCCCTGAGGATTTGAGCAAGTATCAATTCAGCCAGGACGATTTGAAGGTTGTCCACGCTAAGATTCGTGAAGATATCTTCGCTGCTAAGCGTAAGGGCAAGAAGCGTCGTAAGAAAGCTAGCAAGAAGTTTGTAAAGCGTCCTAATGGTGGAAATCATGGACCTAAGGATGAAAATCGTGGAGAGAAGGCTCAAGAGGCTCCTAAGGCCACTGAAGCTGCTCCTAGCGAGAAGACTGAAGCTAAGCCTGCAACTGAGGAGACTAAATAACCGTGTCATCTGCACAAATCGAATTAATTAAGCAGCTCAGAGACCGCACTGGTGCCGGACTCATGGACTGCAAGAAGGCTATTGTCGCTTGCGAGAATGATGTCGAGAAGGCTATTGTCTGGCTTCGTGAGAAGGGCTTGAGCAAGGTTGCTAAGAAGGCCAACCGTGTTGCAGCCGAAGGAAAGAGCTGGATTGAAGAGAGCGGTGATGATGCCGTTATCTTCGAAGTCAACTCCGAGACTGACTTTGTCTCTGAATCACCTGCTTTCGGTGATTTGGTCAAAGAAATTGGAAAAGTTTTGATTGAAAAGAAACCCGCCACTTTGGAAGAAGCCACTGAAATGGTTTCTAGCATTTGTGCTGACGGAACCATGCGTATGGGCGAGAAGATAGTTCTCCGCCGCTTGAAGTGGATTCACAAGAGTGCCGGTGAGAACATCGGAACCTACATCCATATGAAGGGTAAGATTGCAGTTGCTGTTGTATTGAAGGGTGGCGATAAAGCTTTTGCTGATGATATCGCTGTTTCTCTTTGCTCCAGCCTTCCTACCTACATTTTCGAGTCAGAGATTCCTGCCGAAGTTGTAAAGAAGGAAACTGAAATTGAAATCGAAGCCTCCAAAGCTGATCCTAAGTTTGCTAGCAAACCTCAAGCAATCCAAGAAAAGATTGTCGAGGGACGTGTTAGAAAGAACCTCAACTCTCAAGTCTTCGTCGATCAAGAATTCATCTTGGATACTTCCAAGATTGTAGGACAAGTCTTGAAAGAGCATGGAGCTGAAATCGTCTCTACAGTTCGTTTCACCACTGGTGAAGGAATTGAAAAGGCTCAATCCGACTTTGCTGCCGAAGTTGCTGCTCAACTCAACAACAAGTAATTTATTGAATTTGTAACAAGGCACGCCTATGTGTGCCTTGTTTTTTGAAAGAGGGTTATATGGAAATAAAATATAAACGTGTATTGCTTAAAATCTCTGGCGAAGCTTTGGAAGACAGTGAGAATCATTCGATATTCTCAAAAGAGAAGATGGTAGGAATAGCTGAACAAGTTAGAATTCTTCACTCTGCTGGGGTTCAGGTCTGCCTTGTTGTCGGGGCTGGAAATATCTGGAGAGGAAAATTGGCCGGATTATTAGGCTTAAATCCAGCTCAAGCAGATGATATGGGAATGATGGGTACAGTCATTAATGGATTAGGACTTAAGGGTGTATTAGAAAACAATGGATTGAAAGCACATGTTTTCTCTTCTATCCAAGTCGACAAATTCTGTGACTATTTTACACAAAGAGATGCTTTGAGAGCTTTGGACAATGGTGAAGTATGTATCTTTGTGGGTGGAACAGGAAATCCTTTCTTCACAACTGATTCATGTGCAGCTTTGAGAGCTTTAGAGACTAGTTGTGACGTCATCTTGATGGCAAAGAATGGTGTTGATGGAGTCTACACTGCTGATCCTAAGACTGATAAGTCGGCTAAGTTGATCAAGACTATAACTTATCATGAGATTCTTGATAAGAAATTGAAGGTCATGGATGCTACTGCTGCTGGATTATTGGAGGATTCCAATATTCAAATCAGGGTGTTCGAAATGAAACCGGAGAATTTCTTAAAGGTCATCACTGGTGATTCTATGGGAACATTGATCACAAAATAAGCAATTTAATTGTTTTTATTTGTGCTAATAATAGATACCTTTGTATCACTTATAAGTTTTTATTATATATTTCTATAGTAAGGAGAAATAATTATGGAAGAAAAAGAAGTATTGGATTCAGTTAAAACTGAAATGAATGAAGCTATCAATAAGCTTAAAGGATCTTTGGCTACCTTGAGAGCAGGTGCAGTCAATCCTAATGTCTTAGATAAGATCCGTGTCGATTATTATGGAGAAAAGACTCCTATCAAGACTTTGGCAGCAGTTAGAGTTGAAGGTGGAACAGCCTTGGTTTTAAAGGTTTTCGATCCTTCTTCAGTAAAGTCTATCGAAGCTGCAATAGGAACATCCAACTTGGGTGTGAATCCTAATGTCAAAGGAAATGAGATTCGTCTTAATTTCCCACCCCTCTCTGGTGATCGTCGTAAGGAAATCATCAAGGAAGCTAAAGGATATTGTGACGATAATAAAGTCACAATCCGTGCTATTAGAAAGAATTGGATGGATAAGGTAAAGAAATCCGAAGAGTTCTCTGAGGATTTAGAGAAGCGTATCGATGCTGCTATTCAAAAGGAACACGATGCTGCTATCAAGACTATCGACTCTTTATACAAGGGTAAGGAACAGGAGCTCTCTAATATCTAGTGTCTGACAAAGATACAAAAAGTTTGAAGCATATTCTTTTTATTATGGATGGAAATGGCCGTTGGGCCAAGAAGAGATTGTTGCCTCGAACTGCAGGACATTTGGCAGGAGTAAAACGCATCAAAGAAATAGTTGATGAGTGTTTTTTGACCTATCAAATTCCATATGTTTCATTGTTTTGCTTCTCTAGTGAGAACTGGAATAGACCTGAAGCTGAAGTTTCCACTCTATTTAAATTATTAAAAGAATTCTTTTCTTCAAACATTGAAGATTTTAAATCTAAGGGTGTGAAGATTAGAGTTGTTGGAGACTTGGCCGATAAGAGAATACCGACTGATATTCTCAATACTATCAATGAAGCTATGGAAGAGACAAAAGAATTGAATAAGTACAACTTCACTGTCTTATTCAATTATGGTGGAAGACAAGATGTGGTTCAAGCTACTAAGAGATTTGCTTCTCTATATAAAGAAGGAAAAGTAGAATTGGATTCTTTGAATGTTAAATCGTTCGAAGATTATCTTTGGACTAAAGATTTGCCAGATGTCGATTTAATGGTTAGAACCTCTGGCGAGTTGAGAGTATCTAATTGTTATTTATATCAATTAGCTTATGCTGAAATGGAATTTCCAAAGACTTATTGGCCTGATTATTCGGTGAAATCATTGAAGGAATCCTTGGATGATTTCTACGGAAGAAATAGACGTTTCGGAGCAATAAAAGAATGAAAAAGTTATCGAAAAATACTGAACATTCAATGATTGTGAGAATAATCACTGGATTGGTTTTAGGTTTAGTCTTGGGACCGGCTGGAATATTTGGTGGATGGTATCTGTTGGCAGTATCATTTGTTTTAGTTTTCTTTGCCGCCTATGAGATATTAGCTTTGCCTGGAAAAAAGCATTATAGTAAGTTCATATGGGTTTGGACTTATGTTTGGATGTATGCAATGATTTATTGGACCTTCTTTAAAGAAGACAATATAAGGAATGAATTATTTGCTGGCAACTTTTTCTCATTATATAAAATTTATATCAGTATTTTCTCACTAATCATTTATTTAATAGGTTTGTTTTGCTTCTCATTCTTATATGAAACATTTAGACTGGATGATGTTTTCTACTTGTTTACTATGGTCTTCTTAGTATCGTTAGGATTCTATTCGATTATGTATTTAAGATATTATCCTACTGCTTTCTTAGATAAGACGAATCCTGCTGATATCACATTGACTTATAACTGGTCTATATCTTCTTCTATGTTGCTATGGTTTTGTTTGTTTGGTGTTTGGTGTAGCGATATAGGAGCTTACTTTGTCGGTGTTTTATTCGGTAAGCATCCGATGAATCCTAGAGTATCTCCCCATAAGACATGGGAAGGATTCTTTGGTGGAGTTGCTCTTTCAATGATATTCACTTTGAGTTTCTCAGCGATATCGTGGTACTGTTTCAAAACTCCTTTGATCAAAACTGGTGGAGAAGCTCCTTTGGATGGATTGAGCTTTGAAAGCCAAAGTGGTTGGGGTTGGGGCTACATCTTACTCTTGTCTATAATTATTCCTATTATGGATAATATAGGTGGATTTATCTTCTCGGCAGTTAAAAGACATTTCAATGTTAAAGATTGGGGCTTTATTTTACCTGGTCATGGTGGCATAATTGATAGGTTTGATTCCATATTCGTCACCTGTTCTGTAGTAGCTATCTTGATATCATTTATTACTAATGGTTGGACATTCTTACAGCATTAATAACTGAATATAGGATTATTTAAAACTTAAAGGAAAAGAAAATTAAAGTATGGCAAAAAAGATTGTTTTATTAGGAGCGACTGGTTCTATAGGAACTCAGGCTTTGAGCTTGTTGAAAGATAATAGTGAATATGAGCTCGTAGGAATTACAGCCAACAAGAATGTTGATAAGTTGGTGGAGATAGTCAAAGAATTTCCAACTATAAAATTTGTTGGAATTGTTGCTGATTCTAAAGCTAAAGCTTTGAAAGAAGCTTTACCTGAAGTTGAAGTTTTGTCTGGCAAATCTATAAACTTAACTATAATTGATAAGGCTGATCCTGATGTTGTCTTGAATTCAATTTTAGGATTTGATGGATTCTTACCTTCACTTCATGCTTTGAAGAAGGATAAGATTCTTTTGTTAGCTAACAAAGAAACTTTGGTCGTGGGTGGAAACTTTATCAATGAGGTATTAGCTCAAGGTCATGGAAAGTTGATTCCTATCGATTCTGAGCATGTAGCAGTTGCTAAATGTTTAGCTGAAGTTCCCCAAGACAAGAAAGTCAAAGAATTGTTTATCACAGCTTCTGGCGGTGCTTTGAGAGACTATCCTACTAAGGCTATCGGAACAGCTCCTATTCAAGCGGTGTTAGCTCATCCTACATGGAAGATGGGACCAAAGATCACTGTAGATAGTGCTACTATGGTGAATAAAGCATATGAAGTCATCGAAGCTTCTATGTTGTTCCATTATCCTTTGAAGGATATCAAGGCTGTTATCAATAGAGAATCTTTGATTCATGGTGGTGTTGTTTTAGAAGACGGAACTTCTATTTATGAATATTCTCCTAATACTATGCTCACACCTATCAAATATGCTTTGAGTCTTGGAACTGAGAAACGTCATGAATTGACTGAAGAAGATAAAGAAGCGGTCAAGAATTTAAAGACTGAGGATATTGATAAGAACAGATATCCTATGTTCACATTCATTTTATCATTGGTCGGAAAATATCCTTCTCGTGCAGCAATTGTTGTAAATGCTGTGGATGAAGAGGCTGTAAATGCTTATTTAAACGGAGAGATTCGTTTCGGCGATGTCGAGACAATATTGAGAAAAGTTTCTTCTAGTGTCACTAGAGATAGCGATAACCCCAAGGAATTGAAAGATGTCTTGGATTTGGATGAAAAAGCTAGAGATGCAGCAGATAAGATTATCACTCTTTACGCTAATGCTTTGAAAGCTGGAAACAATCCTTCCGATATAGTAGCTAAACCTATTCGTGATGCTAATAGAAAACACGAAGAAGAAATCAAGGATGAGGTCGAGAAGAGAAAGGCCAAAAAGGCTTCTCGTTGGAGAAACGATCCTAAGAAAAAAGCCTTGCTCAAAGAACATGAAGCTGAGAAAGCTAAGAAAGAAAAGCAAGGATATCCTAGAAATGCCAAGGATGCAGTCAAGGAAAAGAAAGTCTATGTTAAGAGAGAGGACAAGAAGATTGATGATCGTAAGAAGGATGTTCAATCTTTCGGAGACTACATGGACAAGAAGAAGGATGATCATCAAGACTTCGGTAGAAGTGGAATCCGTGGAAAGAGACCTTATCGTAACACTCATGAAGTGAATACTTTCCATAAGAAGAGTGATCATTATGATCACGAGAAGAAATTCAATGGTGATCATAAGGATAGAGATGATAGACATTCGAAATTTGGTGGACACTCATTCCATAAGACTAATGGAGGATTCCATTCAAGATCTAATGATTCTTATAAACCCAGTGGTGAATTCCATAAATCCTATAGGACTCATTCAGAAGGTGACAACAAGGAAAAGAAATCTTATTCATCTAAGAAACCATCATTTGGCCATTCATCCTTCAAAGGTGGGGAAAGACATTCATCATATAGAGGAAAGTCTTCATTCGGTGGAGACAAGAAGCCTTCTTATCGTGGTGGACACTTCGACAAAGCTCGTCAAGATAAACCACAAGGAGCTACCAAGAAGAGAACATTCCATACCGGAAGAAAGAACTTCAACCGCGGTAGATAATAAGTCAATTATTTGTATGAGATAAAAAGGAGGCAATTATGCAAATATTCATTAGTATCATAGTTTTCGTACTCGGGCTATGCTTTGTCATTTGCCTTCATGAGCTTGGCCATCTTTCGATGGCTAAGCTTTTTAAAGTTTATTGTGAAGAATATTCTATAGGATTTGGACCTAAAATCGTATCTATAAATCCCAAAGACAAGACTACAGGAAAACCACTATGGGAAACCACGGTCAATATTCGCTGTATTCCTTTAGGAGGATATGTTGCAATGGTCGGAGAAAGCGATGATGCTGCTTTGACTGAAGCTGGTATTCCACCAGTTCCAAAGGAAAGAACCTTCAGTGGTGTGAATCATGGAAAACAAGCAATTATCATGATTGCTGGAATCGTGATGAATGTCATCCTTTCTTTCTTCCTTTGCTTCATAGCTGATGCCTTTTGCCCACAACAGGATGTTTATACAAATAGAATTACTGTCGCTTCTGGCTCACATTTAGCTGATAGCGGTCTAACTACAGGTACTAGGATCGTATCAATAAAGAAACAATATCCTGATGATGTTCTCATCTATGACGGATTGGGAAATAAATGGACTGATGAAAAGATATTTAACCTTCCAGATAAAGATAAAGCAGCTATCGAGCAGTCAAAGAATAGAACTTTCAATACTGTAGATACATACTTTGATATTTCTAATGCGATGTTAGATGAAGTCTATTATAGAAATGAATCTGGCACGTATTATGAGCCTGTTGTATCAGTCGGTGATTCTCAAACTCATTTGTATTTATATCCTAGTAAGGATAGTAAAGAATTGACAGTGACTATTACTTATGCCGATATGTATTCGACTAAGAATGATGATGGGTCATACGATGGTTCTAAGGCTGTTGAAGTGAAAGTGAAGCCTGAGTTGAGCGATGCGACCAAAGGTTTGTACCATTATGAAGCTTTGGGTATGTCGCCTTATATGTCTTATTCACCTAAGCCATATAACAGAAATAGTTTCATAGATGGAGAAGGAACTCCAACTATAACTGGTCAGTCATTTGCTAGAGCTTTAGGTCAAGCTTTTTATGATCAAGGCAATGGAATAGTTCAAACATTCCAAGCTATAGGTGGATTATTTACTCCATCAGGATGGCAGAATGTCGGTGGAATTGTTTCTATATTTAGAACTACAGAGCAAGCTGTGTCTATTGGTCCCTTCTATGTATTCTACCTATGGGGTTTGATTTCAGTCAATATTGCGATTATGAACTTGATTCCATTCCCGGGTTTGGATGGATGGCAGTTACTATTGTGTATCATTGAATCTATTACTAGGAAACCAGCAAATAAGAAATTTAAGTCTTATGCTTCGATGATAGGATTAGGCGTTTTATTAGTCCTTGGAGTTGTGCTGATCGTATTAGATATAATTAGATGGGTTGGATAACAAGTGTTGAATAAAAAAAGACTAGTCTCGAAATAAAAGACTAGTCTTTTTGATTTATGTTTATATTGATTGAGAATAGAAATGCTTTTGCTATAAATTTCAATTATATCTGCTGTTATAGATGCTGGATTTTTAATGATATTGTCAAATGAAAAATTATCAAATTCAGAATGTAAATAATTTAAATCTTTATTGTGTTTTTCAATTTCTGACAATAGTGAATTCCACTCATTAAAAAATTTTTTTCTCTTTGCAATTCCTTTTTTAAACTCCATATGTATGGCTTTAAATAATATTTAAATTTTAATTTGTAAAAAAATATGAATTTCATTTTTTAAAGAGATAATGCTCTTTATTATTATAAGAAAAAAAGATTGAAATAAAAATGCCAAGCTCAATCTTGGCATAATGTTATCTTATTATGTATTCTATTTCAAATTGATAGTCATAGAATATAACAACACAGCATATTTGCTATGACCTGTCACTTTGAAAAATGAAAATCCTTCAGGAATTGTATATGTATATGTTGTTTTATCAGTTATCACAGGTTTTATTTCAGCCCCATTGTTATCGGCTGATAGAATCGAAGATGAGGCATATAAAGAAGGATAACCTACAAAATCACCTTTTGTAGTTACGTCGACATTTAATACTACTGTAGATAAGTTCATTGCAGTTGAATTGAATAAGTAGGAATTGCTCTTTGATAAATTCCTAAATTGAATTTTACCATTACTATTCATTATATAGTCATATTTGAATGTGTACCCGCTAATAGTCAAATTCGATTCTAATCCGGGATACTTTGCATCAAAATTATTTGAGTCGATTGTAATTGTCTTTATTGTTGTGTCTGGAGTTGATGGAGTGTCGGGATCAGTAGTTGTTGATTCATACTTCATTATATCGAGGAAGAACACTGAATTATCACACCCGAAGCTGAGCAGGAATCCTTTTTCTTCACTTTCGGCATAAGGATAATATCCATCTTCAACTGTGACTGTATATCCTAAAGCTTTCAAAACATTGGAATAATTAGTCTCCATTTGACTATCAGTTATAGAAGAATCTATTGTTCCATAAACGACAAACTCTCTTGATGCTTCGCTTTCGGAAGTATATCCGTGATAAGATTCATCGCTCGCTATATCGAATGATGGAATTTGATTATTTGTAACTGATGTCAAATTAAAGAATGTTGCTATATCAGCATAAGGAAATGAAGAATATTCTGTCACGTTGCTATCAGCATTGGATTCGACCCAAGCATATATTTCAAAGCCATAGTCAGCTGAATAACCTATTTGCAATACTATAAGATTTGTATCATCGTAATTATATGCATAGAGATCATATCCATCTTGTGTCGAATCATATGTATATTCTGCATCTTCCACCTTACTTTTATATGCACTTGTTATATCGCCAGAATCCATATCATGAGTGTAGAAGTAATTTTCAGAGCCATCCTTTTCTAGTGAGGATTCACGATTGTCAGTTAGACCATCAGCGAAAGGAATAGCGAAATCGAATCCGAATGCTTGTTTCATTATTTCTTTTTCTGATGCGTACCAATCTGAACTTGCATCATCTTTCTTATCAGTATTGACCGATGGGGCTGAAGGTTTGTTTGTCGAATTGTCTGTGACTTGATTTGAAGGTGCAGTAGGATTAGAAGTAGAATCACCACAAGATGTCAAGAAAAAAGTGGTAGATAATAGAACTAAGGTTAGTAATTTGAATTTTGATTGCATTGATAATTTCTCCCGTATATATAATTTTAAAATGTTTGTTAGAAATAAAAAATAGATAACCGTATTATTGATAGCGATTATCTATTAAGCGAGTTTTATTTCTTCTTTTTGCTGTTATTTTTCTTCTTAGTGTTATTGTTTTTGCTGGATGGTTTCTTGGATGATTTCTTCTTTCCTTTTTTAGCAAATACAATAGAAAGAACGATTATTAATACTAAGACGATAACTATAGCAATTATTATTCCGATAGTAATTCCTATGTTTTCAGAATTAAAGTAGACTGATGGAGTTACTTCAATTTTGAATTCACCTAATTTCCTGCTAGATTTATCTACTAACACTGAGATTGTTGTAGTTCCAAATCCTACTGCTTCTATAGTGTTGTCGTTTGAGATTCTAGCGATGGTATCATCGCCAGATTTTAGTATGATTTTTTCTTCAGGGAATAGATTGTCAACCTTAATATCTAATTTGTATGAGGTTGAATTTCCTATTACTGGAGCTAATTGAATATTTTTTGGCAAATCAGTTTTTAATATAGGATCATTCCAAATTATTATCTTAGTATCGAAGTGATTTACAATTCCGTCTTCAGTTGTTTCATCTATTTTTATAGTAGTTCCTTCTTTACATTCTTTTAATGCCTTGAATGTCTTCTTGTCATCAGACATAGATAAGTAATTGGAATCAAAACTGACATTGATAGTCGATTTAGGCGAATATGTAACTGGTAATTTTAAAGTGTCACTTGTATGTAAATTATATGAATCTTTGAGGCTAGAGAAATCAGATGTTGTTTTATAAGTATCAGGTGAGTAAGCTCTTTTTGCCCATTCAGGATGATCTATGAATGGATTTCTGTTGTTTTGAACATTGTTATAGATAAGATTGTTTCTATGTATTTCATAATCACTTACAGGATCTAATTCATTCCATTTAAGGAAATCAGATAAATGTTGATGAACTCCATGGAAATGATCGTTGTCATCCTTTTGTGTTTTGTCATCTGTCAATAAGAGGTAAGGCTCACTTCTAGTGTTAGTCTCTTGTTTATTAGAGTATCTAACGCCCATATAAAGTAAAGCCCTAGCTATATCGCCTTTATATTGATCAGTTGGTTCGAATGTATCATCACCATCTTTATCTTTTCCAGACCATCCACTTAAATCAGTAGTACCATCAGCGTAATAACAATAGACTTTGCTATATGGTTTATCTCTGTCTATGTATCCGTAGTAGTTGTTATTGTGTATGTTATTTGTATGATGATCAGCTGCTAACAAATGATGAAGGTCTGTTCCAGCTCCAACTTCAGGATCTCCGCTAGGTGAGAAACCGTGGCTTTTGGCCCATATATGTTCTTTATCTTCTTGAATATTTTTATTTGGCTTTTTCTTATTGTCAAAATCGATATGATCTAATGAAGCATCGATTGTCCAGGAGTTTCCGTTGACTAGATTGTTTATCTGCTTGCTCTTTGTTTCATTATCTTTGAAGTAAAGCAAAGTAAAATAGTAATTATTTGCTGTATCATTTGAGAATTTAAAAGTATCCGGATCAATAGCTTGAGATAATTCCCAATTCCTATCTGTTATTTGATACCACTTGTTTACATCAGCATATTTAACAAAGTGATTGTCCTTTGATATTACAGTATATAGCTCATTTATAAAACTAGAACCTGTTGAAGTGTTATCTATTGCAGAATAATATTTGTCTATATTTTCTTTATTTGTATCAGTAAAGTCCATTTTTAAAGACGAATCATAAAAACGTCCATCAAATGCCTTGGGGGCATTTAATACAGGTGCGTTAGACATCAACAAAAAAGTTAGTGGCAATAAAGCCCATAGTTTCTTATGCATATGATGAATATTTCCTTGGAGTAATTTGTTTCCAATGAATAATATAAATAAAAAAGTAGATAGTTGCTATATGAAATTTCTTACATCTAAGGTTTAACATAAAATATTTACATTATTAGGTTGATTAGTTTTCTTTTACTATGTTTTTAGAACTTTTAAAATTTAGAGATAAGTTCTAACAAACTGATAAGCTTTAGTATGGAAGATAACCTTTGATTCTTGGAAAGACTTATTTCAACTAACTTAGTTTACAAAATACAAAGAAAACTAAGAGTGTAATACATTTATAAAAATTGTATAATTATTATTTGTGGAGTGATACCCAAGGGGTTTAAGGGACTGGTTTCGAAAACCAGCAGTGGATGAAAGTCCAGCCAGAGTTCAAATCTCTGTCACTCCGCCATCAGGTCACCATCCGAACCTTGTATGCATATCAAACAGGGTTTGAAGTAATATTACAATTCGAAAGGATTGCTAAGAAGAGTCTCTCCTAAGGGGAGACTTTTTCTTTACCAAAAATCAAGAGAAATCCTAGAAATTTATTCATATGTCCTTTCTTAGGTCAATAACCATCAAACATTGACAAAAAATGGAATGCAAAAATAAATCTTGTTATAATTTTGTGGTATGGAATATTCAAAGTTACTTAAACAAATCAGAGAGACTTTACTTCTCCCTCAGAAGTTTAAGGATCAATATGCATTTCTTTCTAGAGAGGCCTCGATTGCCTGAAATTCGAGAAGGAGGAAATCATAAATGGATAACGCGGTAGTTCTTAGATATCATTCTATGATGATATGAAAAAACGGCATTTTAGCCGTTTTTCAACATCAGTAGTCCTCGTAGTCGAAATCATCGACGAATTTGTACTTGTCACCAATGGCTTTTTTAATCATAGCTGAGAAGCGTATGAGGTCTTGCTTGAATTCCTTTTTCTCTGCCTCAGTCTTGAATCCAACGTCAGAAAACTCACGTTCTGTATTGACATATTGGCTGTCGAATTCGTTGCTAATCTTATTCATTAAGTCTACCAATTCCTTATTGTTTTCAAGTTCACATGGTAGGCCAGGAGAAGACGTTATACCGTCTTCCTCATATATCCAAACAGGGTCGCAGCCCCACTCTAACATCAATCTTACAGTTTTCATTTGTTATTTCTCCTTTTTAATTCTGCTTTCATTAGTGAAATTAGCACCGACTATATATCCGTTACTTGATATAGAAACAGCTAGTAACATTCTAGCTCCCTTATAATTATATTCAAAAACATCTCTTGGTGCTTTTTGATTACCCTGAATTCCCAGCTTTGTGCCAATAGTAACCGCATTAATGATAAATTCTGGGATTTCTTCTTTGCTTATACCACGTGCAGTGAAATCACTTCCTCTCTTTTCCCAAATGTGGGCTAAACCAGAAGCTCTCTCACCCAATTTGCCTTCCTCAATCCACACAATTTTACCATCAGCCATCTTGCCAATACCCAAAACTTTCTCAGGGGAGATTTTAAATCCTTTGTCTATTACTTCTTGAATGAGTTCGTTTTGTTCTTTACTTAAATTTTTATTAAGTAAAGGCTTGGAAGTTTGATTGGCTTGTTTATCGCCTTTGGTTCCAACGAAAAGCCCACTATTTCCCTTGCTCATTTCTCCACCTCCTTAGATCTTTGTTAGTTCTAGATTCATACATACGGACATCAACGCCCATGTTTGACACCGCGTCTCTTATGTCTTTAGGCAGGAAGCCGTAAATGATTAGAGATTTAGGTCGCTTCATTTCGATAAAACGGACAATCCAATCTAAGAAAATCTTTTGATTGGCTTTTTCTCGCAATCCTGAGGCGACAGTTCCTATTGCAACTATGGATTCATCATTACGTATGCCGTCAAAGCAATACTCATAATCGGTTGAGAAATCCGCCCTGCAGTTTACGATGACGTTTTTATGGCATAGTTTCCCATACCAATATCCAAAAGCATTCATTCTGTAATAGTTCCATCGTTTGAGAGGATCAGGGAAATCTTGATAAGTCGAGAAATCTGGGGCGATGATGCCTGCAAAGTGCTTTAGTACTTCATAAGCTTTTTTTGGATAAGACCAAATCCCCCTCTTACCATCAAATCCAATGTCATGCTGATAGAAGCAAACATAAGAATCTGAAGAGAAATATTCATCTCCTTTATTCTTGTTGTAGATTGTTATTGCTTCCGAATAGGTGATAATTTCCTTTGGAGCAGATTGGGCAGTAGTTGGACAAATGGGGATGTCATGCTCTGAGAATATTGCATCTTTGACCATGTAGGCATTCCAGATGTCCTTGCAGCCAGCTTTAATTTTTGTAGACATATATAACTCCTTTCAGCACATCTCTTGTGCTTTACGGTTTTAATTTTAGATAGGTAAGATTTAGTTTGCTTCCAGTCCATTTCCAGTCGAAAACCGGAAAAACTGGAAAAACCGGAAGAAGTAAAATCTTTGTCTATTAGTGCTCTTTTAGCTAAAATATTAAGGGATAAGGTTACTTATATATGAGATTCACAGATATAGTCGATGCAATTAAGGTGTGTTCACCTGAATTAAGGAAGACAGATATAGTAGATGGTCTTCTTCATCCAATCGCCGATGGATTCAAGCTCAGAAATCAAAAAGGAAACAAATTTGATTTTCTGCAATCAAATAGAGTAAGTGAGCTTTTGACTTCTGATAAGATTCCAGAATGTCTTATTCTCACCTTTAAACAGCCAAGCTTTACTAAGGTCATTACACAAGCAGTGGACGAATTTATAGGCTTCTATAATCAATACATTAAGTTGGATAGTGCCTTTGAAAACTTATGTCAGCTCTGCAAACGTGTTTCAAGCATATACAAAGGTAACGATAATGATAGGCTTCGCAAAGTTTTAGTCGATTGTTTGAATGACTATTTCTTTCAAAAATACAACGCACTTAATATGAAGGTCAATCCTTCAACAATTAAGCCTGTTAATACATCACTTTTTGTGACCTTAATCGAAGGGGTATTGAACGTTAACGATTCCGCAAATATGCCTAAAAGGTCTCTTAAAGAATATAAGTTGGAACAAAAGCTTGATTTGAATAAGATTAACGGAGTCTTAAGAGAAAAGATTGAATCCTACGCTGATAATTACTATGACAAGATTGAAGTCGCGCTACACCAGCTTTCGTTGAAAGACATAAATATTATCAATAGGTTTCTTTTGAAGATGGGAAACCTTTATATGGAGTTTAGAGAGGAATACAATATTCCCTCTTCGAATCATAACCTTATAATCCAAAATGCACAGGCAATTTTGGATTACATCAAGATGAAAATCCTTTCTTCGGTTGCAAATACACCAATCGAAAAAGCATATGATGAGGATTTGGACGACTATGCCTTCGCATTGGTAGTGTATGCTTTCTACGAATGCAAGATTCTTATACCTATGGAGGATGAAAAATGATAATCAACTTCTATGACAGACCAACATCATCCATTTTCTATACGGCTGCCAAGCTTTACAAGCATATCAAGATAAACGGCTTTGATTTCGATGAGGCTTATTCTTACTTCCTTGAACATATAAATGAAAATCCTACCTTGTTTTATTACTCAGTGGATTGGCTATTTCTTCTTGGAAGAATTAAAGATGATGGAAACGGAGGCTTCATATGCGACTAAAGAGTTTATCCATTTTTTCTGAAGAAGATGGCAAAGAGATAAGAAATGTCCATTTCAATGAAAAGGGGGTCTCCTTCATTTTGGATACTGATTCCAAAATTGGGAAATCCGGCAACAGCATAGGCAAATCGACATTCGTCAAGATTATCGATTTATGCCTGGGTGCAAATGATAACAGCAAAATCTATAAGGACAAAGAGACAGGAGATGATGAGACAATCAAATCATTTCTATCTGAGAAAAAGATCAATGCTACGTTGACAATTATAGATAATAACGGAATCCAACATTCTTTTAGGCGTGGTTTCTATAATAAGGCACCGTTTTATATTGATGGCTCTAAAATTAAGAGCCTTACTTCCTATAAGGAAAAGCTTAGAGAACTGATTTTTAAAGATTGCACCAACATAACATTCCGTAATCTTATTCCGTTTTTTATCAGGCTAGATGCCTCTGAGAATAAAATGTTTTCCTATTTGGATTACACTGGCGTTTCTGATTTGGACTACAGGGAATATTACGACTATTTTCTTGGCGTAAGCAAAGGCGGAAACAGATACGAACTGAAAAAGAAAATCAAATCCAAAGAGAAAGATCAAGACAACATTCTTAAAAGATATAAAGCAAAAAAAATGGATGATCTTTCCAAGCTTATTCAGGAAAAAGAGGAGAAGATTCTTCAATTATCGGCAAGTGTGAAAAGCAATGAAGTTGTCACCGGCTTTAACAATGAGAATAAAAACTCTGACCTTGAATCACATATTAATCAGCTAACTCAAGAATTCAGCGATGTTTCTTCGGAGATTAGAGTCTATGAAGATAAGATTGCCGAGGAAAAGGAAAATATAGGCGATATTGATAAATCTGCTCTTGAAATGCTTTATCAAGATGCTAAGACTGCTCTTCCAAAATTGAAAATTGTTTTTTCTGATTTCATCTCATTCCACAATGCGATGGCCAACAATCGAATCGTTCGATATAAGACCATAATTGATCAGCTCAATAAGAAAATAGAATCCGTGAAGGCTGATCTTGCGATTGCGAAAAAAGAGTATGCAGATAAGTTCATCGATTACAAATATTCAATAAATGACGTCTCGAATTCAAAAGTTGATGATTTGGTGACAATGAAGGTCGATATTGAAGAGCTGAAAAGAGATAAAGACAGATACGAAAGAGACACCAAAGAAATTGAAGCGTTGAACAAACAAATCGAGCAATCCAAAGCAGACGATGATGAGCTGGCTAAAGTCCAGGAAAGAATTAACGGCTATTTCAAAGATATAACTGCCAAAGTTCTTGAAGATTCGATCTCTCTAAAATTTAATGAAAAGAAATTTCCTATAAGCATTGAAAGTGGAAATAAAGGCTCTGGAGATAAGAAGGCACTCGCTTCTTGCTTTGTATTTTCTATGATTCGTCTCTTTGAATACTTTAACAGAGATCTTCCTCAGTTCATGATTCAAGACTCCATCGAAAGGATATCGGAAGCAACGCTTAAAAATCTATTTGACTATGTCAACAACAGTGACATACAATACATTATTCCAGTCCTTAGAGATAAGATTAAACTGGTCGGAATTGATGAAAAGAGGGTTGTTTTGGAATTGTCTCACAAGGAAAAATTATTTAAAATTTAGAACATCTTAGATGCTCAAATTTACTCATTCTTGGGAACAGCGTAAAATAGGTAGCTTTTTAAAGGAATCATCAATAGTTGGTCATAAGGGTTCTATTGCAAAAAAACTTACTGTGAAACTACATGTTGGTGGAGTACAGAAAGCTGTTGAGGTTCAAAAAGGAAGCGATAATACACAATATTATTTTAGAAGGGCTGGTCAGTTTATTTACGGAAAACAAAACTTCTTTAATGGTGCAATTGGAGTAGTACCGAAAAATCTCGATTATTACGAGTCAACTAAAGATGTTCCATCTTTTGATGTAGCACCTTATGTCGATTCGGAATGGCTTCTTCATTTTGTTGCAAGACCAGAAGTTTATAAACCGCAAGAAGCTCTAAGTACCGGAACAGGCAGCAAAAGATTTCACGTTAATGCATTTTACAATCTTGAAATTCCGTTACCTTCCTTAACTGAGCAGATAAAAATAAAAACTTATTTTGATTGTGTTGATTCCCTTATCACCCTTCATCAGCGTAAGCACAATTTATTAAACAATGTTGCCTTCTATTAAGTGAACTTCAAATAGTGATTCATTAAATTGTAATGAAAAGGACGGCATTTCTGCCGTTCTTTAAAATCAGTAATCTTCATAGTTGAAGTCATCGACGAATTTGTACTTGTCTCCAACGGCTTCTTTAATCATCGATGAGAATTTAATGAGGTCCTGCTTGAATTCTTTTTTATCAGCCTCTTTCTTGAAGCCGACTCCTTCGAATTCTTTTTCGTTGTTGATATATTGGCTATCAAACTTAGTCATTATTTTCCACATAAGGTCATGCAACTGTTTATTGTTACTGATCTCTTTGGGCAAACCCGTTTCCTCTACAAGACCATCTTCTCCGTAAATCCATACTGGTTCGCATCCGTATTCTAGAAGCAATCTTAATGTTCTCATGATCAATCCTCCTTAAATTTTCCTGGCTTAGTCACGTTAGCACCTACTATATATCCATTATTCGAAATAGTAACAGTTATGTATGCATCATGACCATCAACTTTTGTTTTGAAAACATCTCTTGGCAATGGTCCGTTACCTTGATGACCTACATGCTGACCAGTGGTAACTGCATCTATTATAAATGATGGAATGAAACACCAATTGTTTTAAACTCTCCTTCATGCTCTAAAATATGAGCTAAACCTGAAGGTTTTCCAGATAGAATTCCCTTTTCAATCCACACAATTTTACCATCAGTCATCTTGCCAATCTCCAAAACTTTCTCAGGGGATATTTTAAATCCTTTGTCTATTACTTTTTGAATGAGTTCGTTTTTTTCATTTAGAGTTCTTTTTAGTAATTTATCCGTTATCTTTTATAAACTAAAACAAAACACTTTGCATCTAGCAAGGTGTTTTTTGTTGTATAACTCCTATTTATCTTTTCCGTTCGTCCGCCCTATCGTAGTAGAATTTGGTTGCAGATGTAAATGGGAAAAATTATTGTTTAAACAATTAAATATAAATATTTTTAAGCAAACTTGGAGATGATGAAATAATAAAATTGGCTTTGGCGTGTGACTTGCCAAAAAATTTTCCCTCGACTGAAATGGAATTGAACGGAATGCGTGTTTTAAGATTTGATAGGCTAATTACAGTTATATCAAAAAAATGAAGGGAAAACAGGGCAGGCATCTTATGAATGTTCAATGCCTTCTTTTAATGATTATGAAATTTTGAAAAGTGATTTGGCGAACAAAGGCACCAAAATAACGCCACAACAAAATTTGAATGAAAATGACATTGATTATTTAAAAGGGATAATTAAACATGAAATGTTGCATACTTTGGGATTCAAGGATATTTATTACAAGTCATTTTAGGATCGCACAATTATGTTTTTTGATTGCGAAAAGGGTCCACAATACATTCACCACCTTTTTATTTTACTTGTTTATGAGCTCTCAAGGCCCATAAAATAGAAATCAAATCTATTCCTTCCTGACATATAGCACCTATGATGGCGGGAAGTACTCCAAACGCTGCAACTATCATTAATATTATGCAAGTTGTTATTCCTATTAAAACAGCTTGTCTTCCTATTTTTAAAGTATTTATTGATATTTTCTTAGCTAATACAATGCTATCAATCGAATCATTTAAAATGATGATATCGCTGACCTCACTGATAGCACCATCATTTCCGCTTTGCATTGCTATTCCTACGTCTGCATTTGCTAAGCAAGGTGTATCGTTTATTCCATCTCCTACCATTGCTATAGGTCTATCGTCATCACTTATAGAAGTTATTATATTTAATTTGTCCTGAGGCGATAAAGATGAATAGTATTTATCAATTCCAGCTTCTTCTGCGATTCTAGAAGCAGTTTTCTCGTTATCACCGGTAAGCATGATGATCTTATTGACATTAAGATCTCTTAATGAAGATAAAGCTTCTTTTGTATCTTTTTTAAGTTTATCTCTAAAGATGATATATCCGACAGGATTATCATTCACTGATAACCCTACTAATGTTTCACCTTTTTCTATATTATCATCTAAAGATATAAAAGATCTGTTTCCTACTTTATATTTAACTCCGTCTATAAACCCTTCAACTCCTTTTCCCGGATATTCTTTGATATCAGACGCTTTTAATAGATTTGTTTGATTTGATGATTCTATTATAGATTTAGCAAAGATGTGATTGGAATTAATTTCAAGGCTAGCCATATATAAGAGCAAATCATCTTTTGAATAATCATCTATAGTTTCTATTTTTGAAATCGATGGTTTTCCAATGGTTAGAGTTCCTGTTTTGTCGAAAGCAAAAGTTTTAGTATTTGCTAGTTTTTCAAATGCGATAGGATCTTTTATTAAGATGTTCTTTTTATAGGCTTGCGATATTCCTGAAATCATTGCAATCGGAGCTGCTAATAATAAAGGGCAAGGAGAAGCGACTACCAATACTTCAACAAATCTAGTAAAGCCATCCATCAATGAGATTGATGGATTTGTAATATAAGCAATAAGCCAACCTAATCCTGCTAGTAGATAAGAAACAATGGTGAATGGAATTGCTAATTTATCAGTCATTTTTACAAATTTAGATGGCTTTTTATCCACTTCTTTAGCTAATTTAACGATAGTTTGATACTGAGAATCAGCATCTTTTTTATCGACTTTAGCAATAATAGGAGAATCACCATTTATAAATCCTGATAGTATTTTGTCTCCTTCTTTTTTTGATTCTGGAAGACTTTCTCCTGTTAGAGAAGACATGTTGAATGGTGAGGTTCCATCGATTATCGTCGAATCCAATGGAACTGTTTCATTAGGCTTTATCAAAAACAAATCACCTATTTTTGCTTCTTTTATGTCTATATCCATACAATACCCGCTATCGGTCAATAGATGAACAACTTTAGGTGTTTTATTTATGAGCTCAGTCAATTCTTTATTTGCTTTCCTTGAAGAAAAAGACTCTAAGGCCTGACCAGAAGCCATCATGATCATTATCATAAGACAAGCCCAATAACCTTCGATAGTAATTCCGTTTATGGTGTCATTGACAAATAGAGTAGAAATAATAGAAGTCAAAGCTAAAATATCTAATCCTACATGTCCTTTTATTAAATCTTTTATCATACTTACTACAGTAATAACTACAAAAATTGCAGCACATAAATGGATGAGGATAAGAGAGACTAGATTCAACTGGAATCCAAATTGAAATATTAAAGCTAATATTCCAACAACAATCGTCAAAATAATTAAGTAATAATTAGATAAGAACTTTTTCATTGTAAATCACCGGTCCTTTCAAGAGTTCTATCTTTAAATAGTTTGTCGCCTGAAAAGGATTGCTCCTTTTCTGCCGTCGTCACCTTATATAAGGTCTAACGGAATCTTGTAAGTCACCTGTGGATTTACCACTACACACCCTTTCGGGATAGCACTTTTAATATAATGGTTTGATAAATGGAAATCAATATCCAAATAAAAATAAAAAAGTCTTAGGATTGGCTAAGACTTTGACATATATATTTAATCTGATAGCAACTCTTTTAATTGTATGGAATTGATTCCTATGTTTTTCTGCATGAAATCAGCTATTTTAATTATTTGTTTCTTTTCTTTCTTTAATTGTTTATATACTTTGTTGAATTCGCTTTTTAAATACTTCCTTTTAATTCTTTCGTATTTAAATTTCAACAAATATGATATTTCTTCAGAGTGGGCATAATGGCATGATGGATCCAAAATAGATCCACGGCATAGCAAGGTGTCGATTAGTTTTAATGCCTTAGTCAAATCACTACCACCTCCTACATCATACTTGCCAAAGATTAATTTTTCACTAGCAATTCCAGCTAGACTTGTGTCGATACTTTCTTCTAATGTTTCTCTGTCTAATCTCTCGGTAGAGAATTTGTCAGAAGATAGAGTTTCTGCATTGATGTTATCTACTATTCTAGTTCTCAAAAAAGATATCCTTTTACAATGAGATTGTAGGTAAAGTGCATGACCTGCTTCGTGTATTGCGGTCATCCTTTCGATATTGTCAGGTTCTTCGTGGTTATGGTCTACCAAATCCATTTCATCTAATATTTTCAAAATATCATTCAGCTTTGTTTTTTCACCGTATTTTATACTTGCTTGACTAAATATGGATTCTATTTTAGCAATGTTTATTTTCTTGAACTCATATTTTAATTCTTCTTTTTCATCGGCAGTTACAGGAACATTGTATTTCTTGCTGAATCCATCTATTAAGTCTTCAACTATAGATGAACTGCTCATACAATATTTCTTTTCCAATCTTCCGACTCTAACTAATGATTCAGGCCAATCTTGAGGAGATGAGTTTGATGTTGCAAGTGTGATTACAGAAGTGTTCTTATCAAATCCATCCATTTGAGATTGAAAAGTTCTAAGGAATTTAGGATCTACTTCACCCCAACAATTTAGTCCTAACAAATTGTCAATTTCATCGACTATTACTATTGATAATTTGTTCTTTCTAGCTTTAGTATATGCATCGACTATTTCTTTGTTTATATTATCTAGGTCACATTGAAGATTGATAACTGGGCAGTTAAAAATCTTTGAGAATTCTCTACATATCAAAGTTTTACCATTTCCAGGCTCTCCATAGAAAACAAATCCTTTGGGTAGATCTGAGATATCCTTTCCATCTCTTAATCTATCCATATACTGGTCATAAACTTCTTTTAGTTGTTTTTTGATAGTGTCGTATCCGAACACATTAGGCAAGAAATCTTTGATTTTGTTTTCCATTTCAGTTTCCTCTCTTTCAAAGTTTCACCATTCTCTCATAGATTAGATTCAACTAATGGATAAAATGAATGATATTAAGCCTAATGTGTATAAAAATACACATTTGTTATTCTTAATGAATTCATTTTAGATAAAAAAGATGATAAAAATGTTTTTAGATTTAGAATATAAGGTTTCATCGATTTTGATTGTGGAGAGTCAAATATAAATGTTTGTACTATTTAAATTAGATAATCTTATGCTCATATTAAATTATCTGCTTCAACTATAAAAAAATAAATATCATAAAAATATTTTTGATTGTTTATGAATACTATTATCCATATGGGAAAATATTTGATTGGATTGAATTTGGCTTTGCTCTTTTATATAAATGCCTTATCAGTTTTTATTTCATAAAGAAGTTTGATGAGGACATAAAGGAAATGAATGAGAAAGATAAGAAATAAAGCTCTTTTATATTGTATTTTATCTTTGTGAGTGTTATTGTTTTCTAGCCTTAAGCAAGGCCAGGTTACTCAGTCGGACATGGACTTTCGCCGGCTATTGAAGGAGACTTCTTTAGACGGTCAGCATCCCTTAATCGAAGCCAAGGTATGGGATAGAAAAGTTCTAATACCACTGAGAGCGTAAGCTCAAGCGTCATAAGGTTTACTCACGAGTAAATTATCCTTATGGCATTTGACTTGCCATAAGTTTTTTATTGAAAGGAGGGTAAACCCATGGGTCTCAAAGATTGGAAAGAAGCCAAGGCTAATAAAAAAATAGTCAAGGAAGAAAATTTGATTAACAAGGCTAATGCTCAAAAAATAGCAAAGACTGGAGTTGTTCAAAGTAAAGAAGATCGAGATAGACTTTTGAGAGCTAGTAGTTTGTCTATAGCTGATTTTTTCAAGGATATCGGTGTGGATGAGAAGACGGGCTTAAATGACGAAACTGTTGAATCCAATAGAGGAAAATATGGAGCAAACACAGTTACTAAGATCAAAAGTAATGGTGTTTTTCATAGACTTTTCAAAGCGTTTACTTCTCCTTTTTCATTAATTTTGCTAGTTGTTGCTATCATATCAGCTATTGTCGCTTGGCTTCCTGGAGGTACTGCTGAAGATAAAGCTACTTGGTGGGTTACTCCTTTGATAATAATCATAATGGTTCTTCTCTCCGGAACCGTAAGTTTTGTGGAAGAGACTAAATCTCTTCGCTCAGCTGCTTCGTTGAAATCCATGACAGAGAATACTTCGACAGTCATCAGAAATGGAAAGGTAATCGAGCTTCCTAACGATCAATTGGTTGTTGGAGATATAGTTAGAATCGGTGCTGGTGATATGCTGCCAGCAGATGTTAGAGTTGTAGCTGCTAAAGATTTATTCGTTTCACAATCTGCTTTGACTGGTGAACAACAACCTGTTGAAAAGAATACTAATTCATATAATGGAAATTTAGCAAAAGCAAATCCTTTCGATGTCTCTTCTTTAGCTTTTGAAGGATCTAATGTTGTGTCTGGAAGTGGCGAGGTTTGTATAGTCAATGTCGGAAATAAAACAATTTTTGGTGCTTTGAGAGAAAAAGTAGTAGAGAAAAAAGGAAAGACTGCTTTTGAAAAAGGTGTCGATTCAGTTGCTAAGATGCTCATGAGTTTCTTGGTGGTTATGGTTCCTCTTATCTTTATCATCGATGGTTTTGGTATTCATATAGCATCAGAAGGGTTGGTAATTTCAGGATATAACGATTATAAGCAATGGATTCAAGCTTTGATGTTTGCTATGTCAGTAGCTGTTGGACTCACTCCCGCACTTCTTCCTATGCAAGTTGCAGCTAATCTAGCTAAAGGTGCAGTCAAGATGTCTGGAAAGAAAGTTATAGTAAAGGATATCAACTCTATTCAAAACTTTGGAGCCATGGATGTCCTTTGTACGGATAAAACTGGAACACTTACTGAAAATAGCTCGACATTAGCTGAGTATTTTAACTTTGATGGTGTTTCATCTCCACGTGTTCTTCGCCTCGCTTTCTTAAATTCGTATTCCCAAACTGGAATTAAGTCTGTTATAGATAAATCGATTGTGGCATATGCTGAATCAGATAGATCATTTTATGAATCATTGACTGAAGGATTAGTAAAGCTTGATGAAATTCCTTTCGACTTTGATAGAAAGAGATTAACTGTTTTATTAAAGGATCACACCGGTGCTAAATTTATGGTTGTGAAAGGTGCTACTGATTCTATGATAAAGACATTGGGCTTTATCAAAACAGCACAAGGAAAAAGACCTATTACTGATGATGATATAGCTAAGATTAAGATCACTGCCGATAAAGAATCTTTGAAAGGTAGAAGAACAATATTGATGGCTACTAAGGATACAGATAAAGATACGATAACAGTATCGGATGAATCTGACTTGGTCTTTGCTGGATATATATGTTTTGAAGACACGCCTAAAGCCTCGGCTAAGGAAGCTTTGGATGGCCTTAGAAACTTTGGTGTTACAGTTAAAGTATTAACCGGAGATAATGAGCCGGCTGCCAGAGCTGTTTGTAGAGCTACCGGGTTTGATGATATTAAAGTGTTATCTGGTGATGAGATTAGAGAGATGAGCGATGATGAATTGACTAAAAAGGTTGAGGAATGTAATTTGTTCGTTAAGTTGTCACCCGATGACAAGAGCAGAATTGTTACAAGTCTTCAAAGAAATAAACATACTGTCGGATTCATGGGTGATGGAATCAATGATGCAGCTGCTTTACATGCTGCTGATGTCGGAATTTCATTCAAGGATGCAACTGATATAGCTAAGGAATCAGCCGATATCATCATGTTGGAGAATGATTTGAATGTTTTGAGAGATGGAATTATCGAAGGAAGAAAATCATATGTAAATATGATGAAGTATTTGAAAGGCCAGACTTCTTCAAACTTCGGAAATATGATTTCTCAAATGATCGGAGCTATTTGGATTCCATTTATTCCGATGCAAGCTTTACAAATCATCTTGTTGGATATCATCACTGATGTTTCTTGTTCTATGATTCCTTTCGATTCGGTAGATGAGAGAAATATAATGCAGCCTTTGGATTTTTCAGTCAAACAAATACGATCGTTTATGTTTGCATTCGGACCGTTATCTTCTTGCATCGATATGATTACATTTGCTTTCTTGATGTACTTCATCTCTCCATTAATGGTCGTGAATATGAATTCAACTGGTGACGCTATCAACTGGGCTTTCCAAAGTGGAATGTTCAACTGGAACTGGGCTGAGACATCCGATGAATATATAACTTTTATGATGACTTTCCAAACCGGATTCTTCTTAGAATCACTGATAACGCAAAATGTCGTCTATGCTTTCTTGAGAACTGATAGAATTCCTTTGATCCAGTCTTGGCCTAACGTCACATTGTCTTTAGGAATAGTCGTATCATGTCTATTGGGATTCTTTGTAGTTTATGTTCCTAATGTCAATGCTACTTTCGATATGATTTCTATTAATCCAATATTCCTCGTAATTCTATTTGGACAAGTGCTGCTGTATGGATTATTGACTCAACCTGTGAAGTATTTCTATAAAAAGCATTACGGAAGATTGCTATAATGTTTATTTGATAAGCATGATTGTTGACGCTTTTTATATAAGTTATTCTTCATATAAAAAACTATCTGGATTGCCCAGATAGTTTTTAGCTTGGAAATATAAATTACTTAGTCAAAGCTTTTTCGATTTTAGCACCGACGATATCGTCATAATGCTCGATTCCAGAGTAGACACCCTTCTTTACAAGCTCGTTGTAAGAAACAGGTCTAACTTTGGCTATATGTTTCATATCTTCTTTATCGAAAGCAATTTTAGTTCCGTTCTTATCGTTGTAAAGATTCTTGTGAGTGTTCTTCCAAGCGATTGCACTCTTGATCATGGTCTCCAAGTCATACTTAGGAGTCCAACCTAAGATTTTCTTTGCTCTTTCATTAGATGCGACAATAGCGGCAGGGTCTCCGGCTCTTCTGGGACCGAACTTCCACTTTACACCCTCAGACAAGTGCTCTTCTTTTAAGACCTTATCGACAGTAGTAAGAATTTCCTTGTTGGTGAATCCATTTTGAGAACCTAAGTTGATAGTTGCGGATTCTCCCTCTTTGAGCAAATGCTCCATTCCAAGGACGTGAGCCTCAGCTAAGTCGACTACATGGATGTAGTCTCTTAAGCATGTACCATCACGTGTTTCATAGTCATTACCGAAAATTTGCATCTCTTTTCCAGATAATCCAGCATTGATTATGACAGGAATTAAATGGGATTCAACAGGATGTGCTTCACCTATTTTGCTATCGAGTGATGCACCTGCAACGTTGAAATAACGGAAGATGACATGTTTGATACCATATGCTCTTTCAGCAAAGGCAATCAAATGCTCAGCAGCAAGCTTTGAGAATCCATAAGGAGACTCAGGATGCAAAGGAGCATCCTCGCTTATTACTGTTGTTTTAGCAGTTCCGTATACAGCAGCTGTTGAAGAGAAGACGAAGTTTTTAACTCCATATGCATGCATACAACGAATAACGGAAACGACAGCTTGAATGTTATCATCAAAATAGGCAGTAGGATCTCCAACGGATTCAGGAACGATAATTTTTCCTGCAAAGTGCATTACACCATCTATTGTGTTGTTTTTGAATACTCCTGCTAAGAAGTTCAAATCACGAACATCACCCAAATAGAGCTTTGCACGTGGATCTACAGCCTTTACATGTCCGGTCGATAAGTTATCGACTACGATGACGTCAAAGTCGTGATCCAAAAGCTGACGAACAGCATGGGAGCCGATATAACCGGCTCCACCAGTTACCAAAACAGTCTTCTTCATGTTTAAAGATTTCCCCCTCGTTATGCAAAGATATTTTATTACTTTATGCTCATAAAGGGCATACATTTTTATCATTTCTTATTTTATTGGCGCATTATTTATATTTCTTTTCTAAATACCTTAATTTATTAGAGCTCTACTAAACAATTTAATTGCCTTTAAGGCTTCTTGATTTCTTTAATTTTATTGATCCTTCTTTTAGATGCTTGTTTGCTATTTCTTTAAAATTTTTAACTAAGTAAACTACTGTGTATATAGTGTATACACTAAAGATTAATATCAGCACATCTAAGATATAAATTCACCAAGCATCAGGACATTTGATGTTGTAAAAGATACAAAGAACTAAAAAACAATGGTCACTATCCAGGTCGATATCGATATCAATATCGGCGGATGTTTAAGCCATTGTTTCCATTTATCTTTCATCTTATGAAACTCTTATAATCACTAAGCAAAGTAGAGTAGGGTCTTGTATAACTTGAATATTGTCATCTATTTGAATCGAATTGTCTTTAGTTGAAGCTCTTCTAAATTTGCTATAACCCAAATTCCTATAGAAATAATTATCTACTACCGGTTTGTATGGAATTGTATAAGGATCTTTGTAAGCACAAAGGACATAATCTCCATTCATTGAAGGGTGAGTGCTAAAATCGAATGAATCATCATTGAATGTCAAATCGTTTTGATATATAGCCTGGGATGTTGGATTAACCAATAAAAATGAATAAGAAGATATATTATTTGAAATTACCAACTTTTTATTGATTAATGTAATTGATAAATTTGTTGAATCTCCTATCACATATGGGTCATCAAAATCTACCCAAGTTTTATCTTCGCCTAAACTAGATTTGTTTATTGAATTTCTTAGTTGCTTATAATTCATTCCATCCACTAAAGTGCCAGGAATTAAATTTGATTCATTATTAATATTTATGATTGAATCATAAATAATCATTGTTAATGAAGATATGATCAATGCGAGAAGAACACCAAATTTAATCCAATAAATCTTTTTTCTTCTAATTTCTTTTTTATCTTTTATTCCAAAGTATTTTTCTTCTATGGCAAAATAAGGGTTGATTTCTTTCTCAACCTTTGTTCCTTCAGCTTGATCAATTGTTGAAGTTGATAGAGTTTCTTCTGCCATAGATTTTGATTATTAGAATTGCATTTCCTTGTAAGTACGAGGATAAGGCTGGACATCACGAATGTTTTGAATTCCGGTAAGGAACATCAAAAGTCTATCGAATCCAAGACCGAATCCGGAGTGGACGCATCCACCATATCTTCTAAGATCCAAGTACCATTGATATCCTTCAATGTTCATATTGAGCTCTTTCATTCTTTGAAGAAGTTTGTCATAGTCTTCTTCACGTTGGGATCCACCGCAAAGTTCACCGACTTCAGGAAGCAATAAGTCGACAGCAGCAACAGTCTTTCCATCGGGATTTTGCTTCATGTAGAAAGCCTTGATATCTTTAGGATAATCTGTTAAGAAGATAGGTCCTTTGAAGTGCTCTTCAGTGAGATATCTTTCATGTTCACTCATCAAATCAATTCCCCAGTGAATATCAGGATATTGGAATTTATGTCCGTTCTTTTGTGCTTCCTGAAGAATCTTAATTCCTTCAGTGTAGTTGACACGAGTGAAAGGCTTGGTCAAGAAATCATTTAATCTAGTGGAGAGATTCTTGTCGACCCAGGTCTCAAAGAATTTGATATCTTGCGAGCAACGCTCCATAACTCTCTTCACTACAAATTTCAAGAAATCTTCCATTAAATCCATATCATCATTGATATCGGCAAATGCTATTTCAGGTTCAATCATCCAGAATTCTGCTGCATGTCTTTGAGTATTGGATTTCTCAGCACGGAATGTAGGTCCAAAGGTGTAGACCTTTTCATAAGCCATAGCAAATGGTTCTACGTGTAATTGTCCGGACACTGTCAATGAAGCAGGCTTTCCGAAGAAATCATCAGGTTCCTTTAGATTTGTTACTACTCTAAAAGTTTGACCGGCTCCTTCACAATCGTCTCCGGTGAAGATAGGAGTGTGGATGTAATAGAATCCATGATTATGGAAATACTCATGAATAGCGTAAGAAGCCTCACTTCTAATTCTAAATACAGCATTGAATGTGTTTGTACGCATTCTGAGTTGAGGCATGGTTCTTAAGTATTCATAAGAAGTCTTCTTCTTTTGAAGAGGATAGGAATCGTCGACTAATCCTGCTACTTTGAATTCAGTCAAATGCAATTCAAAAGGTTGTTTCATCTCAGGTGTGAGATGGAAAGTTCCTGTAACGATAACAGCTTCACCTAACTTAGCTTTTCCGGCTTCTAAATCAGTAGCAGGATTATATACGACTTGAATTGGATTGAAGCAAGAGCCATCATTGACCCCTAAGAATCCAATTTCTTTATTTCCACGATTTGAACGAACACTTCCTTGAATAGTAAGAGTATCTCCTTCTTTTATAGAAGGCTCTTTTTCAGTTAATGAATCATAAAGTTCTTTAATATATTTGACCATAAAAATAAGTCCTTTTCACAAATAAGTATTATATATGAAAAATACTTATATGTGTTAGGTGGTTTATGCGAGTGTTGCTTTAGCACTTTTTTAGCACGTGTTTTTTTATATAAATAAACAATATAAAGGAGGACGACATTATGGCTACTCAATACGATATAGTTAAGGCTTATGCTGACTTGTATTATGAAAATGCAAGTGTGAAAAAGGATTTAATTGTTTTAGGATTTCAATTTGGACCTGTAAATATTAGATTTGCATTTAAATTTGATGAAAGAGGTAATATTAAAAATCCAGGCTGTTTGTTGATGAATGATGTGTATTTACTTCGCCCTGATGTGAGTGATTCTCAAAAAGAAGATTTTCTTAATTCTTTTGGAGAAGATTGTTATTTTGATGAAGATGATAAAATTAAATTTTTTAAGTTTTCTTTTGAATTTACACCTCATGACTATGCCACTGCAAAAATACATATTCATGGATGCTCGGCATTGGAAGGAGCTTATATTGTATTGAAGAGAATTCAATACTACATCGGTGGTAGTGGATATGATATTTCATTGACTGAAGACAAAATGGAAAAGGCTAAAGCGAAAGCTGAAGCAAATAATGCAAAAAATAGCTTAGCTACTTTTATTCCTCATAAGCCGATGGCTTATTATCAAAAAGTCAGTTTAAAAAATAGTGATGCTTTTCAAGTACACGCTGGATGTATGTCTCTAGTTTTTCATAAAGGAAATTTAATTGGAATGGATCTAGCACCTTCTAGTGACTGCAGATTATCCTTGAAAAACAAAGAGTTTAAGACCCCATTTATGGGTAATTTCACAGCACAAGAGTATGAAATAGTTGAAATGTTAGCTATGTTTGATTGTACGTTAAGCCCTAAATTGATTGGAGATGTATTCGATGCTTGTTCTGGAGTTGAGATGAAAGTCAATTGTATAAATCCAGTGAAGGCACTTGACTTCTTGCGCAGTCTTGAAAAAGATTTGAAATACAATTCACTTGATAAGCCTTTGATGTATGTGGATGAATTTTTCAATACATGTTATAAGTTTTATAACACCCAAGGTCTCTTTACTGTGCCTTTGAAAAAAGTAGTCAATTCTAAAACATTTGATGAATTTGAAAATAATGTAAATCAGCTTATTAAAGTCTATATGAAGGGATTTGTAGATGATTTAGGTTATACATTTAAATATAAATTGAAGAAATAAAGAAGTTATGAAAAAACAATGTTAGTGACGATCATTCAATTTTAAAAGTGATAGTTTATTTTTTAGAAATTGATAAAATGAAATTTAATATTTTATCGTTTGTTTTAATTGCTGAATTGGAATTTATATAAGCGACATTATAAACATGTCCTTTTGGGTCGATGTCATTGTTTATGACTTCGATATTAGGATAGTATCTTTTAACTTCTTTAAGAACATCGATGTTTATTTCACCCATTACATCATCACCGGTAGAAGTTATGAATAGCATTGGTGGAAGATAAACATTATCCATTAAAACTTTAGTGTTTTTAGTGTTTACATATATTGGATTTTTCTTATATTTCTTTCCAAACATAGCTCTGAACAACAAAGGATACCAGAAATGTGTTTGACCCATGATGTCAAAATCAAAGGCTGGATGATTTAAGATTAGTCCTTTGAAATCTATGTTTAGATCTAAGCCTAAAATCGGATTGATTAGCTTTCTATCCAATAAAGAAGCTAGTGATAAAGCAAAGTATCCGCCAGCTGAATCACCTGTAAGAAAAACGTTGTTTAAATTGTATTTTCTCTCTTTAGCAACTTTTATAAATCCATTGATGGAGTTTATTATATCTTCTAATTGATTATTTACTTGAACCCCTTCTACAAGCCTATAACTCATTCCCATCACTATAAGATTCCTATGAGCCATAGTCATACAAAAAGGTCTGTTTAGCTCTTTATCGCCATAAGCCCAGGCTCCACCATGAATATCAATCAATATAGGTAGTTTAGTCAAATCTTTATCTTTTGGCCAATAAATAGAAAAAGTATGGTAAGGATCGTCATCCTCACCATACTTGAAGTCTTCAAAAGAAACATCGTCAGGCAAGACTAATGTCTTCATTCTTTTCTGATCTTCCACTTCGACATTCTTCCATACTTTGTGGAAAATCTTAAGGAAGCCTTTATAAATCAACCCCATTATTAGTTAAGCTTGTAAGTTCCTTTGAATTCACCGCTGAATGGGAATCCATCCAAATTCATACAAGGGTCTGTAGGAAGTGACAGGTCACTTCCGTATCCGGCATCTATGATGTGATCAGCTGCTTTAGCAATCATGGATGCATTATCAGTAGTGCACCACATAGGAGGAATCAACACTTCGTATTCATCCTTGTGTTTCAACACTTCACTTCTAAGATATGAATTAGCAGAAACACCTCCGCCGATTATGACCATTTTTGCGTGGAAATCTTCAGCTGCTTTAAAGGCTTTTCTAACGAATTGATTAACGAAAGCAACTTCTACAGACTTAGCGTATTCAATAACTCTTTCATCGGATAATTTTCCACCGTTTTGAGCTTTCTCTTGCTCAACTTTTCTTATGATTGCTGACTTCAATCCAGAATAAGATAAGTTATATCCAGGAACACGTGGGAAAGGAAGTTTGAAAGGTTTTACTTCAGGATGAGCTTTGCATAGCTTATCTATTGCGACTCCACCTGGATAGGGAAGACCGATTTCACGAGCTACTTTGTCGAAAGCTTCTCCGATGGCATCATCTAAAGTTTGACCGACGATTTCAAAATCTAGATGATCTTTCATCAAGATGATCTCCGAGTTTCCACCACTAGCTAAGCATGCAATCATAGGAAAATGAAAATCACCAGCATATTCGTTAGCATATAGATGTCCGGCTAAGTGATGGACCCCTATCAAAGGGATTCCAAGATAAGCGGCGACAGTCTTAGCTGCTATCACACCGACTTGTAATGCACCGGGGAGACCAGGTCCAGCTGTAACTGCCACATGAGTCAATTCTTCAGGCTTAATACCAGCTTTATCTAAAGCCATGAAGATAACTGACGCAACATTTTGAAGATGAAGACGGCTAGCCAATTCTGGATATACACCTCCAAACTTTTGATGCTCTTTAATTTGTGTGGAGATGATATTGGATTTCATCTCTCCATCTTTTAATACAGCGGCAGCTGTTTCATCGCAGCTACTTTCCAAAGCTAGAATACATCTATTTTTACCATCACTCATTTTTGCTTCCTCCATTCCATACACAAGGCATCTATACCATTGTAGTATCCTTTTCTAATTCTGTATGTTTTGAATCCTCTATTTATATATAGATTTTTAGCTCTTTCGTTTTTGGCGTTTACTTCTAATAAGATTCTATTTACATTCATCTCTTCCAATTCTTTGATCATCTCTTCCATCAAAAGTCTTCCATAGCCGTTTCCTTCATATTTTATCGATACGGCAACGGAATCTATTTCTGCCTCATCTAGTTCTAATGTCGCTAGGACATAACCTATTGTTATCCCCCGGATTGATCCTACTAAGACTAGATGATTTTTCTCATCTAAAGCATCTATAAGGACTTGTTTATCCAAGGAATGACTAAGATTTCTTTCTTTTGCAATTCTTAGAACATCATCGATTGTTTCTTTAGAAAGTTGATTGACTATCATCATATCTTTTCAGTGTAGAGAGGAACAAGATCTTGAACATCATCGGGTGTGTATTTCTTATATGCTTCTCTAACTTGTAAAGACTCAGCTAAAGATAAGGATATAGATTCATGTCCTTGAGCAATCGCTTTAGCTCCTTCATCTATTGAAGCATAGATAATTGTCTCATTGCTGAATCCGTTTATATCTTCTAGTTTATCGGCGTGACCATCACTGATCTTTTGACCATCCTTATAAAGAGCATAAAACAAAGTGTTATGTCTATCGGATAAAATAGCTAATCCATTTTTCAATTTGGATGCTCTGAATAAAACTTCTAATGTAGGAGCACCATATAAGTCGGCTTCATGTTTTAAAGCAAAGAAAACTCTAGCTTGTGTCAAAGCCATTCTTATTCCGGTTGTAGATCCAGGCCCAGTAGTAGCATAAATCTCATCTAAATCTTTATATTTGATTCCAGCTTTTTCACATAAAGACATAATCAAAGGAAACATTTGTTCCAATGTTTCCTTTGGCTGGTCATCAAATCCTTCAAAGGTTTGACCTCTACTCGATATGACTACGGTCAAGCTTTTCATAGATGCATCTATGAAAAGACGATTCTTATTTAGTTCTTCCATGGCTAATTACTGCCTCCCTTGTACCATCCTTATTCATGGTCAATTCGACTGTGATGAAGTCTTTAACATTCTCGAATTCATCAACTATATACTCAGGCCATTCGATGTAACACACACCGCTTGGGTCGTTCAACAATTCTGTAAGACCTATATCTCGATTTTCATCTTTGTTTTCAAGTCTATATGCATCGACATGGTAGAAAGTTAAAGATGTTCCTCTATAAACTTTTATCATGTTGAATGTAGGAGAGTTTACAACCCTGTCAATTCCTAGACCTTTAGCTAATCCTTGAGCAAAGCAAGTCTTGCCAACACCCATAGGTGCATAGGCTAAGATGACTTCTCCACCAGCTAAAGACTTGGCTAATCTTTCTCCAAGTTTTCTTGTGTCATTGGCAGTCTTCAAAACAAACTTTCCATAAGGTGATTTGATTTTTGCCATAATAAACCTTCTTTTTATTTCTCTATTTCTTCAGACTTTTCTTCTCTTATTTCATCGGCCAAATTTTTAAATACAGTCAAAGCCAATTCTACATCGTGAGGATATTGCTCGACATTGTTCTCTTGAACTTTATCATACATAGGAAGCTCCATGATAGCAGAACTATAGTTGAGCATGAATGCGGCTTCGTTCTTATTGAATGTGAAGAACCAGTCTTGCAAGACACTATTGGGTGTCATTTTTTGCATAGCTTCGATTATTGCAGGCTTTAATGTCTCTCGTACAAACTTCTCATCGCTAGCCCAAATCACATAGTCATTACTTAATAATTCACCAGCCAAGTTATCGAATCTAGTCAATCCGTGAACATTTGTAGGAAGATAAGTATCTTTAACTTTTCTTACGACAATTAAGTAATCGTTAGGATTCTTAGCATTGACTTCATAGCTGAGGAATTTACCATATCCACCTACATATGGACTTCTACCATTGTTAGCTTTCTTTTTCTTATCTTTCTCGGCAACCGGTTGTTCTTCGTTAATTTCTTCTGCTTTGTTAGGATCTTCGATAACTTTCTCTAAGGCAATTCTATTTACAAATTCATTGTATACAGGAACTGAAATTGAAACTTCTGTATCGCAGAGTGCTTTTCCGTAGTAATCCATTACGACATGTGAACGAGATTCAATCGAATCGATAGTTGCAAAGTAGTGGGTGTTGATGATGGACCAATCATCAACTTTTCCATCGATGGAATAAGTGACATTGTCCACACCGGGTTTTCCAACATATGCATCCGAGATAAATGAATCAGTCCATATATCGAGATAGTTTCCAATCTCTTTGTAGCTTTTTTTCTTTCCGACATTGGAAAGAATTAAGAAGCAAACTAATGCGACAATAGCCAATCCGAAGAAAGGCCACATCAAGCAGTTGTAAAGAGTCTTGTTTTCAGTTTGACTCAAAGTGAAGTATACGACTGCTGTAGCGACGATGAAGAAGGCAAATATTCCAACTGATATATTTGCTCCTAATCTATTAGAACGATAGTTTTTTACGAAGTTCTTTCTAGCATTTTCGATAGCGTCTGCTAACTTTAAATTGACTCCATCAACTTTTCCAGAAGCATTCTTGTAGATGAAGTTCTTTTGAACATCAGCTTCTTTCTTTGTGTAGACACCTTCCTCAGTTTCTAAAGTCTCGACTCCTTTTTCATCTTTCTTAGTCTCTTCGACTTTAGCCTCGACAGGTTGGCTTTCTTTGCTTTCTTCTGCAGTAGTTTCTTCTTTATTTTCTACTTCTTTGTTCTCTGTGTTTAACTTTTCAGGGTCTAGCTCGGCCATGTTTAATCCTCCTTAGTTAAATATAGACATAAGATTATATATTACATCTTAATAAATAGACACGGCTGTAATTGGGTTTAAGTTAAATGTTTGAAAAGGAAAACAAAAACAGGATGGAAATTCCATCCTGCTTTAGTCGATTCAATTGAATTTATAATGATAGTTTTAGTGGAGATTTATCTATGGCGTTCCATATAGGTTTAATCAACAAGCCACCGACTATTAAATCTAAGACTAATGATATTCCAGTATATCCGGCGTTGTAAGTCAAAGAGTAAATCCAAGTAGCGGGGCTATTCCAACTGGCTATGGTAGCAAAAGCGAATACACCAGAGAAGAACGAAGAGAGAAAACGAAGCAACATAGTAAAAGTCATAGCCACGAAGAATGGCCACCATTTATGTTTTAAGAATGGCTTTCTGAAGAATCCAGCGACAAATGCAAATCCAAATCCCAAGATATAATCTAATAGTATAGAAATCCAAATAGCATTTACTGAATAGACATATCCATTATCCATCAGCATATCTATTCCAGCATATACGACACCACCTAGCAATCCGTATTGCCAACCACATATCAATCCTATGAAGACTAAAGGAAGCGAGGATAAGGATACTGATCCTCCATTTGTCCAAGGATCAAATATACCTATGGCGGAGCCTATTCCTCCTAGTACAAATGCGAAGGCGGTGAGCATTGCAGTTAGTGCCAACTTATAGATTAAATTAGACTTGCTAATTCTATCTTTACCCGAATAAGACTTTTTTTCGATTTTAATATTTTGTTCGTTCATTTCAGTAAATCTCTCAGTCGATATAAGATTATAAGACGAAGTATAAAAGAATGCCAATGAAATGCAATAAAGTTCCAACAACATATAAGGAATGAGCTATAGTGTGCATATATCTGACTTTATGACCCATTCCATGAAATATAGCTCCAAATGTATAGGCGATTCCACCAAATAATATGATTAGGAATCCGGTCATTCCAATCTCAGTTATTATGACTGGAGTAAAAGCGATGATCATCCATCCTAAGATGATGTATCCTGCCATGGATACACCGACTACGACTTTGTTGTTCAGCCAAAGACAATTGAAGACGGTCAACAAGATTCCTAATCCCCACTCGATTCCTAATACGACATAAACCCAAGTCATGCCCATTCCATAAGCACCTGGAAGTCCCAGAACTGTGATAGGAGTATAAGAAGCTGCTATTAAGAAATAGATAGTACAATGGTCTATGACTCTCAATACTTTCTTTCCTCCATTGACCCAAAGAAAGTGGTAAATAGCAGATATCGCGTATAAGAAGATAGCTCCTAGTGCGAATATGAACATTGTTGCGATGGCGGCAGGATGGCTGAAAGCATAATTTTCGCCGACACCGAAGTATGGTTTTGTCGTTACTACTGAATAGTAGATTCCAACTATCAGCATTATTATTCCTAAAGCTCCACCTATGATATGCGAGATGGCAGAGGATAAATCCTCACCTCTAGTATATTGAGGTAAGAAGCAACGGATGGAGATAGTCTCTAAATCGTTATAGGATAAATTATCAGGCAAAGTCTGACCTGTAGCTTTAGCGTAACACTCAGCTTGCTTTTTCATATTGTCATATTTCATCTTGTTGAGAGTTGCGTTTTCTATATCTCTCATATGGCGTTTATCTTCTTTACTCAATCCGGGAAGACTTCTTTCTTTTCTACATTTCTTCCTATAGTCATTTCTTTCTTTTCTTCCTTGTCTATCGATTTCTGTTATTTCGTCTTGAGTAGGAATAGGTCCTCTAGCTACAATCTTTTTCTTCGATACAGGTCTATCGCCTTCCAAAGGAATACGACCATCGTTTGCTCTCAACTGCAAATCTTTATCTTTTCTATTAAATATATTTTTATCCATAATAAAAAAACTCCAGGCATAATTTTACAACACTCTTTTTATATAAGTTTATAAAAATAATAAGCCTTGAGTTTTTTTGTGTAGTTTTATTCTTGAATAGTTTGTTTTACTATTTCAATCCCCACCATCTGACATAATCGACTTCCATAGAAGCGGGTAAATCAGAATCGTTTGGATTGATATAGTTATCAAACATACCACCCACAGCTAAATTTAATAGAATATGGAAGTTTTTATCGAATGGTTGTCCGCTATTTCCTTCTACACCTGAATATTGATTACATTTAGAACCGAAGAAGCAAATATCATCGACATAAAAGAATAAGGAATCTGATTCCCATTCCACGGCGTAGGTGTGCCAGTCTTTCATATTGCTTGATAAAGTTTGATTCAAATCACATGTTCCAGTGTTGTATTTATGTTGGTTGTTATTGTCGGCGAAGTGAATAGCTGCCGATGTTTCATTTGGAAGTCTTCCTTTAGCTTCCATGATATCTATTTCTCCACTATTTGGCCAGTTTCCATAAGTAGTAGTGTCAGGAAGCATCCAAAATGCAGGCCATAAACCCTGATAAGGAGGTAGTTTGATCTTAGCTTCTATTCTCCCATAGGTAAAAGCTACTTTATTAGCAGTTCTTATTCTTGCTGAAGTATAGGCTTTTCCACCTTTGTTCTCTCTTTTTGCTGTTATTTTTAATGCTCCATTATTTACTGAGACATTATCTTGAGAATAGTATTGCTGCTCGCTATTACCCCATCCTGGAATTCCATATTGTGATCCATCACCTTCTTGATAAGACCAATAATTCATATTTAATGAATTCCCATCGAATTCATCGTGCCAATTTAATTTGTATTTTTTTGGATTAGGATTCTCGTTTTCTACAGAATCTGTTTGGCTTGAGGAAGAAGAATTATTATTGGATGAAGACGAGCTTGATGTCGGAGTAGGAGTTTTATTTACTACAGTAATATTCATTTCAGTAGAGACTGAGCTATCTATGGCTAAAGAAGCATAGATAGTAGTAGATCCTATTTTTTTTCCAGTTATAACACCTTCTTCATCTATAGAAACTATATTTGTATTTCCACTTTCCCATATAATTTCTTCATCAGTAGATGTGTTCAATTGATATGTATGACCTAAAACTAATCTATCGATAGGGTTTGTTATTTCTATAGAATCGATAGTATTGATTGAGGAAGAACTATTGGTGGTATTGCTTTTATTACTTGAAGGCTTGCTGAATGTGAACCTGATAGGCTCACATGATGCTAGTGATACTAGCATCAACAATATAGATATAGCTTTAGTTCTTTTAATCATATTTTATCTCCATATAATTTTTATCGATTGAAGTATAAGATAAATAATTGAAAGGGCTTTAATTATGGCTTTATTTTTTGGATGTAGAACATGGATTTTAAATACAACTGCAATCAGTTTATTAGTTTAATAGAAAAGGATAGATAAAAAAGCTGACCATTCATAGATGAGTCAGTTTTTATCCCTAATCTGCATTATTCTTCTAATTTGTTCTCAATATTATTTTCTTTCTTTTAAATGATATCTTACCAAAATGTTGGTGAGATATCGTTAACTGCAAAAGGATAATAAAAATGTTTTGTGTCCTCCCGACGAAACCTCGAATCATTCGAACTCGGCCTTGTTTGAGTTGCATATCGAGTAGCAACAAACATTTGAAGTAATCTCTTGCTGTACCTAAAGTATACATTCAAAGGTGCTGCTTATGAAGTTCAAAAAAAATCGAAAGTTATGCGGTACTGCCCTATCTTTTTAGCATATCGCAAGAGATTTACCTCTCAGGTAAACAGATATCATTTATATTAGCAGTAAATAGGAGCAAACTATATTTACCTCAAAGGTAAACTTATGAAAGAGGTCTGATTTGAAAATAGCGTCTAAGACTCGCAAGATTGAAAAGGTATGTACAATCGCAAGCGAAGCAGAAATGGGATATGGTTCAAAAATGGCATGTCGTAGATTGGCCGAAACAAAAAAAGCAATCTTGCTCTATTGACATGGGCACAGAAAGCCAAGCTGGAGGCTCGTAATATTGAGACTTCATTAGTCAATTTAAAAATGCTTAAAGAAAGTTTACCTGAAATAAGAAGCATGACCACAATGGGCGGTTCAATCCTGCTTCAAGCTAAACCTTCCTAAGATAGTAATCAAGAGGATCAAGGGGCTGTTAAAGAATTCGGCCGTTTCTAAATAAATAGAAATGCAGTCAAGGGCTTTAGAGCCATTTTTCCCTGGCTTTTCTTACGTCCGACTATTTGGTGCTTACTCTGAACCTAATACTTTTATCAACGAGGCGGCAAAACCAATCCGTGGAAACAAAGAGAATTGGAAGGAAGAAGCGTTATACAACCTTGTAAAAGCCGGCAATACCAATTGGGGAACGGCAATGTTAATTCAACCCCCTGTTTATCGAAACGCTGTCTGAATGTTGAATAGGGATAAAATTTCATTGGAAGATCGAGTGAAAATTATAGGAGATGTAGAAAGCCTTCATACATTTGCCCCTATAATCAATCGTACGTTCAGACGCGATATCGGCAATTTTGCGTTGCGTAGACCGGAAACGTTAAAAGCATCTTTTACACCCGAGCAGCAAGAACGTTTCGATAGGCAAGGCGGCGATTTATACGACAAATTGGACTTTGACGATAGTCCGTATTGACGAAAAAGAGCAAATTTAATATCACATATTTTAAAAAGAGTATTGACAGCGGAAAGATTTGTATCATAATAGTAGTGAGTGATATAACTACTATGAATAGTTTTGATTTTTTGGAAAAAATCGGTTTTTCATCTAACGAGGCAAAAGTATACTGCACGTTGATAAAACACAAAGTGCTAAACGGCTACGAAATCGCCAAATTGTCCGGCGTTGCGCGTTCGTTGGTTTATGAGGTCATCAATCGTTTGATCGCAAAGGGCGCTGTCATCCGTATAGACGGAGAACCTAATTTTTACAAGCCTATCGAGTATCAAGACCTTATCCGAAGCATTAAGGAAGAAAACGAAAAGAATATTGCCTGCGCCGAACGCGAACTTCAACAACTCGCAACGGAAAATGCCGACGTCGATTACGTAATGAATATAGTGGGCGAAGAAAAATACGTTGCCAAGGCAAAGGAACTTATCGACAGCGCGCAAGCGGAAATTTCGCTGTCCATTTGGCGGGAGTCGTTCGAAGTGCTGCGTAGTAATATCGAAAACGCAATATCCCGCGGAGTAAAGGTGTATATTTTTACCTTCGAAAGTATTTCGGTCGCCGGCGCAACGGTGTATTCGTACAATATCAACGATGTTTCAACTCTGTTTCCCTACTGTAGAACAACAATCATAATCGACGGTGGAGAGTGCTTAGTCGGCGAAGAGGGCGATCGCAACGTTTACGTGCATACGCGCAATCATTCGGTTGTTTCTCTTGCCACCGACGAAATTGTTTTGAATATTTTTTGGAATAAACTTATTGAAAAAGAAAACCTGTTGTCCAAGGGCTGCTCCGGTGTGGATTTCTTGCAAGTAATACACAATTTGGCGGAGCGCTACGGCATTACTGACGAGATGACCAAGAATTTTCTTGTTTATAATTTTCAAAAGGAGCAAACTCAAAATGGCAAAAAACGTTGAACGATTACAGGCGCGCGAAGCCAAAGAACTTATCCGCCGCGAAAAGCAGTTGGGCGCAAGAAGCAACAAGTTTTATCTGATTTACTTGTTTATGATTTTGGCGCTCATCTACATAACAGACGAAATAGCGTCTACTATATCCATTCAGTTTCAGACGAATATAGTTACGGAATTCTTCGTAAAAAATATGGGTATGGAATACGGTGCGGGATTATCGCTCTTTTCCGCCATAGGTTTTATTTCCTATCCTATAACGTTGCTTATTGTTTTCTATCGTCCCCTTGCGGACAAATTCGGGCGTAAGCCGTTTTTGGTTATTAACACGTTATGTATGGGGTTAGGGTTGTTCATTGTGTATTTATCTAAGGATATCTACACTTACATGATAGGCAGCACGTTGATGGGTTTTATGGTGTCGCACGATATGCAATGTGTGTACATACTGGAATGCTCCAACGAAAAGACCCGCGCCCGTAACTACGCAATCGTAAAAGCAGTGGCGATACTGGGTACGTTGCTTGTTCCGTTGCTCAGGACTACGCTTATGCAAAATGTAAGCGAACGTTGGCACGTTGTATATTTAGTTCCGGCAATTATTGGCTTTGTAATGGCGTTATTCGCGTTGCTTTTTGCAAAGGAAACAAACGCTTTTTTAACAAAAAGAATAGAGTACTTAAAAACTCCCATCAAAGAACGCGAACAAAGAAGTAAGGAAGAGCGCGAGCAAAACGCTCAAGGCGGAATTCTGACCGCTGTAAAATTCGCATTCAAACACAGGCAATTGCGCTTTTTGATCATCGCCTGCTGTTGTTTCTATCTAGCTTCGTTAGGTACGGCAACGTACAGTACGGTTATGGCAAAGTCTGCTTTGATGACAGAAGAAGAAATAACTCTTGCTCTATTCTTGTATCCCGTAGGCAACGCATTGTTTACGTTGATATCTGGTTTTGTGTCAGACAAATTCGGGCGCAAAATAACTATAATTGCGATGTCTTGTTCGGCGTTAGCGTGCTATTTGCTGTTTGTTTTCAGCGGTATGTTCAAGTGGACTCCGTATTTGACAGGCATTGCAATCGGCGGATTTATGGGCAGCTACTGGGGCGCGGGCGATACTATCGGCGGAATAATGTTCTCCGAGTCTTCTCCTACAAACTTGCGTTCGTCCGTAACTGTAATCAACACGTTGCTTAACGGAATTATGGGCGGACTTGCAACGGTTATCACTATGATATTGCTTCCTATCATTCCCGAAAAGATGTTCGGCTATATGTACTTAGGTTTGACTGTGCCGGGGCTTGTGGGCGCAATCATAATAATGTGGCTGTTTGTCGGCGAAACTCGCGGACTGGATCTTAAAACAGTAACGGGTACGGAATGGGATAAGCCTAAAAAAAATAAAGAAAAAACACAGGATGGTAAATAAAAATGGATAACAAACGTTTTGAACTTGGCGCAAACGAACAGCCGTTGGATATTATCAAGGAAACGTGCGGTTTTGCAGGCGTATTCAAACAAATAGGAGTGATAGGGGATTCTTTGTCGTCGGGTGAGTTCGAAAGCCACGACGAAAACGGCGGCATAGTTTATACCGATATGTACGAGTATTCGTGGCCCGCTGTTTTGGAGCGCATTACAGGGACGAAGTACAACAATTATTCTCGCGGCGGAATGACCGCGCGCGAGTATATGCAAAGTTGGGCAGATGCAAACGGATTTTGGCAATGGAATCAAGCGTATATCATTGCGTTAGGCAACAACGATTCGTTTGTCTTCGGACATCCGTTGGGAAGCGTCAAGGACGTTAGCGCAGAACATCCGCAGGATAACGCCGATACATTCTTCGGCAATATGGGCAAAATCATTAGCAAACTTAAAACGATCGAGCCAAATGCGCGTATTTTTGTCGTTACTCCGCAACTTCGCGGTGATGCCTGTGATAAAGATATTCGTTATATCGCAAGCGAACTTGCCAAATTGTGCGATATGTTTGACTTTACGTACTTGCTGGATATGACTGCGCATGCGCCCGTATACGATGCCGAAATGCGTAAGTCGTTCGGGCTGGGCTTCCATCCGAACCCGATGGGGTACTATGCTTACGCATTGATGGTGGGTAATTATATCGATTACGTTATACGTAGTAACCTCCGGGAATTTGCAACGATACCGTTTGTCGGTACGTCACTCAAAAACAAAGATTACAAATAATGTGTATTTGCTGAAATGCACAATTAACGTTAGCGCCAATAATTAGGAGCACTGCTCCTTGCTTTCGGTCGATTTCCTAGATTTGCTCCATAAATCCGAACGTCTTGTCCTTGTTCCACTTTTCACCAATTTTTCAAGATAATGGGTGATTTTCTCTGTGTTCAGCCCTTTGTAGGCAAAATTGAAGACCATCCAGAACAAATCCAGATATCTTTGAAGATACCAATCTGTAATTCCGTGCGAATGTCCTTTGGGGCATTTCTTTTGTTCTCTGGTCTGCCATTGCCTGTCAGGTTCCGTATGTCGCCCGTCTCTGCTGGATGTCCGTCAAAAAGGAAATCGCCTTGCTCAGCTGACTGTCGCTTAAAGACCATGCCGTCTCCAAAAAATCATAAAAATCGGGTTCTGAAATACCCGTCGGCTTTCTTGCCATGCTATACCTCTTTTTGGAATGACAGGTGTTTTTTTCGGGTATAGCGGTAAACTAAATCAAAGGACTCCACTTGTCATTCTTATAATTGACCGGGTATATTTTATAATTGTTCCATCAAAGTCCGTCAATAAAGAGCTGTTGCTACTAACATTTTGGTAAGATATCATTTTCTTTTATATCAGAACTCAACTTTCGAAAAGATAAGTGTATCGAATTTAAATCAGCTTCAGAGATAGATCTATTCAGTGAAGCTAGATAATTCAAAGCCCAGACTGATTGGGAAGCATAGAAATCCGCTTCTAAATCGGTCGAGTTGTTTATCTTCTTGTATTCGGCTTGAATGAGTTTTTTCAACTCATTCATTCCATCTATCAGTTCATCTTTGATTTTGAAGATAGCAGTGAAGTTCAATCTGTTCTTATTTAAGAAGATAAGATAGTCTTTATCATCTGTTTTCTTATCTAGTCTTACCTCTTTGTACTTTAAGAAGATTTCTTCTATGAAGTCTTTGCTTAAGTCATACTTGTCTTCGTAATTCTTATAGAATGTCGCTCTACTGACTTCACCTTGCTCTATTATGTCGATCACTGTTATTTTCTTGAAGTCTTTTTGAAGAAGCAAAGCGACATAAGCTTCTTCGATGAACTTCTTGCTTTTGAATTTTTTGTTTCCTCTCATAGACTCCTCCATAAAGCTTTTTATATTTAACTTGTATGTGCTTTCATAATAACTGCTAGGAAAATAAACTGGGATGAATTGTCAAAGTTGGCTTTTTAATTGTCAAAATTGGTCTCTTCGAACTGAATAGGGAACAACAAATCTAAAGAGAAGATATCTTCCTTTAGTTTTATAGACATTTTTCCTTTATATTCTTTCATCATCATCTCTATTGATTTCAATCCAAATCCATGCATGGATTTGTCGCTCTTGGTGGTGATTCCTATCTTTGTATTTACTTTATCTCTATCGCAGTAATTCTCAATATGAATATTTATATAATCACCATAGTCTTTACTAGTCACAGCTATTACTCTTTTGCCCTCTGGTAATTGAGTCACAGCTTCAATTGCGTTCGAAATTGAATTTTCAAATAAAGAATATAAGTTCTCTTTTGGAATGTAGTTGATTTTTGAGGCATCGACTAAACAAGTAAAATGAATCTTGCTTTTGACCATCTTCATTCCTTTTTCTGCCAAGACCATATCTAAGGCTTCACAATTTGTCTTGTTCGCAAACTTAAAAACATCTAAGGACGATTTTAATGAATCTAGTTCTTCCTTGTCGACTTTGGTAGATAAGTTGTCTAATCTATGCTTTAAATCATGCATCTTAACATTGATAAAATCCATGTTTTCGGCATTTTTGACATAGTTTCTTTTATCTATTTCCCATAGTGTTTGTACTTTCATCTTATCTATTGCATTTTTTCTAGATCTCAATAATTCCAATTCAGTAGTTACGATAATGATTCCGACTATCATATCGAAGGAATAGGTGCAGTACCACATTCCTTTTGAATCAAATTTGGAGGAAGTCATCATAGCATAGCAAGATAGAATCGATATTCCTGCTAAGGCCATCAAAGTTATCAATATTTGTCTTTTTTCTTGAATCTTGTCTATTCCGATTCTAAGATCCTTGTTTCTGAGATAGATGAAATATGTAGTGAAGTAAGTTGAGCAGAATATGGGTGCTAGTATTGCAATTACATAGTACCAAAGAGATTGATCGAATCCTATTGAAATTCTTATTATCGACATCAAGCAATAGGAGAAGTTTTGAATGCAATATCCTACAGTTCCAGCTAACAATATACTTGGAATAGTAGCTTTAAAACAAATGCTCAATCCTATTAGAGACAATGCGAATGTTATCAAAGGAAAAGTCGTTTGGATAGCTGAATTGAGCCAACCTATAGGAACATAACTGAAATCTCTAAGGAAATTAAAAGCGATGACAGCGATGGAACAAATAACAGCTCGTATCCAAAAGTAGTTTCTTCTAGGAAAATACTGAACTATTAAAGACTCTCCTAGTATTAAAAACAAAGGAAAGTCGATCAGTCCATATACTTGATCGGCCGTCATTGAGATATTCCTCCGTTTCTGTTTAGGTGAGCAAAGAAATCATTTAAGAAATCTTTCTTTCTATTTCTAGAGATCGATAATGTTTCCCCATCATATAAAATCACATCATTATTTTTTATTGAGTCTAAATATCTGAGGTTTATCAGGTAACTTACATTGCATCTAGAAAATCCAAGAGGTCCTAATTCATCTTCTATGGATTTCATGCTTCTTCTCTCTTTAGCTTTTATATTTTTATCTTTTGTATGATAGATTGTGTCATGCCCAAAAGACTCGATATAGATGATTTCGTTGACTAATAAAACTTGGATTCCATCTTCTATAGGAAAGCTAATTTTTCTTTGACTATCTTTAACACTTCTTGCTACTTTTTTCATTCTCAACACTAAGTCTTCATAAGACACAGGCTTTATGAAGTAATCCAAAGCGTTGTATTCATAACCCTTTATAGCTAGTGCTGCGATGTTGGTACAGAATATTATGAATACTGAATTGTCTACTTTTCTTATGGATTGAGCTATAGACATTCCGTTCATTCCACCCAATTCTATATCCAAGAATATAACATTATAAATAGCTTTGAACTTAGCTATAAACTCTTCTCCGGTAGAGAAATGTGTTATATGAATAGGCTCATTTTCTTCCTTAGAGAATCTATCTAATGCTTTTATTAGGTTATCTCTATCGTTTGGATTGTCTTCTACTAATGCTATTTCAATCATTTTTTCTAACTCCTTCTATTTGTTTAAGACTTCTTCTCAGTTCTTTGTGACAAATTTTAATTGTCTCTTTTAGTTTTAAAGGGGTACAGTCTGTCTCTTCTTTGAAGAGATTTATTAAGTAGAATAGTAGGATTCGATTTGTTGTGAGGATATGCTTATTATCTAATCCTGATGACATCATCAGCTTGGATTCGACAAAGGATTTATCTACAAACAAATCAGTGACTTGTTTGTAGATTCTTTTATTGACGTTTATTTTAGTTGCGGTATTCAAAATGATCTCATCAGAGAAATCTTCTGATATCAAAGGCTTTAATATCTTTTTGTTCAATTCAAAAGCTAGCCAATCTACACTTTTATTTATGAGATCAGTCTTTCCTGAAAAGTATTTATAAAAAGTACCTTTGGATATCTTGCTTTCTTGAATGACATCATTGACTTTTATAGATTCGACTTTTTTGCTATCAGTCAAATCTAAGAAGGCCTTTATGATCAACTCACAGTTTCTTTCTTCGATTAAAGAAAGCTCAATTATTTGCTTGGACATATTACACAATATCCATAGAAACAACTTTTTCTTTGTATAATATTAACGATATGTATATATAATTTAGAATTGTTGACTTTTTCAAATATATTTTTAGTCATTTTTTTCATCCTCTTGCCATTATTATAAAAGGGTTTACACCTTTCTAAAATTAGTATGTTTTTTGAACGAATTTGCATAAATAGTTCAAGTGATAAACATTTCGACCAACATTGACAGTTTCTATCTTCCCTTTGTAAAAATACAATGTAAACGGTTGCAAGATTCCTACATATAGATTTGAGGATAATCAACCGGAAAGGAAAAGACAAATAGTCTTTTTGGAAACAAAATGAAGACAAATTTCAAATTACTTGCTTTGCTCGGATTAACAACAATGTTGATTGGATGCAACAGCAACCCAAGCACTAATCCTTCAACTAATCCTTCACCTAATCCAAGTACCCCTTCTAATAACAAGGGCTCATCTGGAAATGGTGGGGACTCAAGTGGAACTAGTGATTCTGAACATGATGTAGACTCATTAGAGCCTGGAACAGTCAATCCCGATGGAACTTCCACCGGTGACAAAGATGCAAAGGGAAAGTTTTATTCCGATTATGGAAGTTTTGCTGACGAGCAAAAATCTGCTAAGGAATTAGCTATCGACATAGCTGCCGAAGGTGATACTTTGCTCAAAAATGCTGACAATGCATTACCTTTAGCTTCTTATGAAAAGAAGGTTACTTTGTTTGGAATGGCATCAGTCAACCTCGTTACTGCTGGTGGTGGATCTGGTGCTGGAAAAACTGGCAATAATGGAATTGCCTACACGGGTCTTGTAGAGTCTTTGGAAGATGCAGGTCTTGAAGTCAACCCTGTCACTGTCAATCTCTATAACACCTATCACACATTAGGAACAATCAATAATGAGCTTCCTGTATCCGACTACACTCCTTCTACTATCGCTTCTTATTATGGATACAGCGATGCTGCAGTCATCACTTTCTCAAGACAAGGAACTGAGAACAAGGACTTAGCAACTAACCAAGTGGAAGATCATGCAAACCCCGATGATCACGTGTTGCAACTCGATGACAACGAAGTGGCTTTGGTTCACCACGTCAAGGAACACTTCTCCAAGGTTATTGTTGTTATCAACTCTTCTAATATTATGCAAATTCCTGAATTGGCCGAAGAGAAGACCGATTCCAACTTGGGTGTCGATGCAATTCTTTGGGTCGGTGGAGTTGGAAACAATGGTGCTGAAGCTATCGGAAGAATTTTAACAGGTGTTGTCAATCCTTCTGGACATACATCCGATATCTGGACTAAGGATTTCACCAAGGATCCTTCCTTTACAAACTTAGGATGGCAGACCCAAAACAAGAATGCTGATGGCTCTAGAATGAACGCCTTCTTCTATGATGAAAGCGGAAAGATGACTAACTATGCCGATCTCGAATACAGAGAAGGTATTTACAACGGATATAAATTCTATGAGACAGCTGCTACTGATATGGGTGGACAGACTGGTGAGAAATGGTATCAAGAGCAAGTTCTTTATCCATTTGGATATGGACTTTCCTACACCACCTTCGATTGGGAGTGGCAAGGAATAACTGATGCTGCAATCACCAAAGGCAATCAAACTATTGAAGTTCAAGTTAAAGTTACCAATACTGGTAATGTAGCTGGTAAGGATGTTGTACAGGTCTATTATTCAGCCCCTTACACCAAGGGTGGAATCGAGAAAGCTTCTAATAACCTTGTCAACTTTGGAAAGACTAAGTTGCTTCAACCTGGAGAGTCTGACATTGTCACAATCGACTTTGTTGCTCAGGATATGGCTTCTTATGACTGGAATGATGCCAACGGCAATGGTTTTGTCGGATATGAATTGGAAGCTGGAAATTACACAATCTCAGCTAACAGAGATTCACACACTCAAGTTCTTTCATATACTGCCGCAGTTCCTACTGCATTAGAACTTTCCACCGATTATAAGACTGGAAAAGAAATCACTCCTATCTTCTCTCAAGATGATGGTTACAATTCCACATCAGAATCATTGCTCAGCCATTCGATCTCTAGAGCAACTGGATTGAAACAACCTGAGCCTGCTTCAGTTGCCGATCGTACTTTGACAGCTAATCAAATTGCAATTCTCGACGATCAGGATGTCTACAATCATTACGAATTATCGGAAGCTGATCCTTGGTATGTCAATTCTGTACCCTCTTCATGGAATCAAGGCGAGAAGAACAATATCAAGCTTGCCGAACTTTCTGGTGTCGATTATCAAGATTTGAAGATTGATGAAAATGGAGAAGTCGTCGAAGGAACTGATGAAGGTTCACAAAAGTGGTCTAAGTTGATGAACGAGTTGACTTGGAAGGAAATGTCAGACATCGTATCTGGTGATGCCACTAGTGGTCCTAACATGACCAAGATTGATGCCATAGGAATGGATGCCAACAACTATGCTGATGGTCCTGTCCAAATTAAAGGTGGAACATTGTTTACTTCAGCTCCTATTCTTGCTGCGACATTCAATGTTATATTAGGTCAAAAGATGGGACGTATGGTTGGAAACGATGCAATTTGGGTTGGACTTTCTCAATGGGCTGGTCCTGCTATGAATACTCATCGTTCACCATTCGCTGGACGTAACTTCGAATACTATTCACAAGATGGATGGCACGCTGCAAGATTTGCTGCGGCTGTCGTCAAAGGTGCTTCTTCTAAAGGATTGATTTCCTATGTAAAGCACTTCTTCTTGAACGATCAGGAATCATATCGTGCCGATTATGGTGGTGTCTGCACCTTTGTAACTGAGCAAGCTATGCGTGAGCAATACTTGAAGCCATTCGAATGGGCATTGAAGTATGGAAACTCCATGGGTGTTATGTCTTCATTCAACCGTATCGGATTTGCGGTAACTGCCGAATCTTATGCAGTACATCAATACTTGCTCCGTGATGAATGGGATAGCAAGGCTGATGTATGTACAGATGCTTGGGCTAAGGATTATGTTCCTGTAAACCTCATGGCTTATGCAGGATCTGATCAGCTTTTAGGACAATCTTCTACTTATTCTAAGAATGCAATGGACCATGGTACATGGAATGAGACCGAAAAGATGGTTTATACCAAAGCTTCAGCTTCCTCCACAACCGATGATAAGAAGAATCCTTCATTCTACTTCGCTGTAAGAAGAAAAGCTCAACGTGCTTTATATGCTAGAGCTAATTCGACAACTGTAAAGAACGGAATCTCTGCAGGTGCTGTATTCTCAGTCGATGCCGAATATAATGTCAACAACTCTGTATCTATCGCTTCTGGTGATATCCAATTCACAATCGATGATACTGAAAAGGAAAAATTGGCTGAGTTTGGTCTCTCCTTAGTCAATGGTAAGGTCATAAGTGGTAAGGCCACCAAAGAAGGAACTGTCACTATTTCAGCTAAAGTCAACCAAGATAACTGGATTTCTTCTACCGCTAACATCACTGTCAATGTAAAGAGTGCTATTCATGTCGATGGAAATGCTATGTCTACTGGCAAGTCAGCTGCAACTTATGAAGCTAACAAGCCTATGTCTATGAAGGTTCAAGTACCTGCATTGGCTTACTTCACAGAAGTACCTGGTGGTGCAAAGTTCTGGGGTATGTCAATGAATGGATTGATCGTCAATGCATATCAAGATCCTGCTGATGATTCATGGCATCAAAGAAATGAAGATAAGACTGCTTCAGATATCATCACTATCGATGCTGCTACAGCAAAAGATAGCAAGATTTATGACTATAAGTTCTCCAAGATTCCTGCAGGACTTACTGCTGTCAAGCATGAGAAGTCAGTCATGGGTAAGGCTAACAAGTCCAGCTATGATGTAGTCGATTACTACACCTTGGAAGGAACTTTGGCTAGTGGAACTTACACTGTCGATGTCGATCTCACATACTATACAAATGCTTATATGTCCGGATGGATTTTCGCTGGAACTCCAACTGAGTGCCATTACACCGGAACTATCACTTTCACAGTAGCCTAATCCGCTTTCTATGAATTATAAATTGACCTTGGCGGATGTTTCGTCAAGGTCAATTGTTTATTTATGGATGTTGCCAAGTTTGTCTTCACGAGTACAAGTTTTGGCACTTTTGTCACTAATTGAAAGCCTTTTCTTAAAATTTGATTGTAATCAGGTTCATTGGATGAACCAGGAGGAAAAAATGAAAAAAAATAGTTTAAAGATTTTTGCTTTATTGGCTTGTATGTTCTCATTGGCTAGCTGTGGAGGAAACAGTGATTCAGCTAAGCCATCTAATAAGACCAACAATACTGCTTCAGTAGAACCTAAGCCTGATACTGGTTCTGGTAAAGATACTGGAGGAAAAACTGATACTGAAGTCAGTGATAAGAATGTATCTAAAATTGCTGTAAAGACTAATCCTACCAAGATGTCTTATAAGATAGGTGAAACTTTCGATCCTGCAGGTGGTGTTTTGACTGTCACATATAAAAACAAGTCAACTGCTGAGCTCGATATGACTGACTCTAGAATCACTTATACGACATTGAATACTACTGTTACCAACGCAAACGCTTCTATAAAAATTACTTTTGGTGGAAAGAATGCTACTTTGAGAAATATCGTTGTCACCAAGCAAACATTCGATATCACATTTGAAACTAATGAAGGAAGTGAAGTTTCTAATTTAACAGTCGAAGATGGAAGCAAAGGCGAGAAGCCTGCTGACCCTACAAAGAGTGGATATACATTTGATGGATGGTACATTGATTCTCAATTGACTTTAGCTTATGATTGGAATAGCTCAGTCACTTCTGCTATTACTTTATATGCGAAATGGTTGACTGAAGGTGCTACTACCTACAATGTCACATTTAATTACAACCATTATGGTGCAATTCCTGAGACTAGAATTTTGAAAGTTGAATCTGGAAAGCCTGTTTCTAAGATATCGGTGGATCCTTCTAGAAAAGGATATGACTTCGGCGGCTGGGTGACTTCCACCGGTGCTGATTATGATTTCACCACTAATGTTACCGGTGATTTGACTTTGACAGCTAATTGGAAACGTTCTACAACTGAATATGTTGGAGCACAAACATACAAGTTTGAAGCTGAAGATATTGACTTCACTGGAATCATTGGAGCTGGACTTTCTGGAACCACTACTGAAGCTGGTGCAATTGTTACCAAGCCTGGATTCAACGCTTCCGGAGATAAGTTTGTCTCTTATATGTATAAGAGAGGAAATACTCTCAAGTTCGAAGTCATTTCCGATGTTGCAAAGACTGTCACTTTGAAGGCTAGTATGTCTCAAGAGATTGAAAACTATTCTTACAATAAAGACAATTATCAAATCATGGCCAACGGAAAGATTTTGGATTATGGAACTATCACTTTCAGTAATGTTCCTGCAAGAGTTGGTGATACTACTGATCCTGAACCTTTCAAGGAATTTACATTGGGAACTGTTGATCTCAAGGTTGGAAACAATGAATTTACATTTATGACCAATAACTCTGATGGTATCAACGGTACTACAATGGCTGCTCATGCACCTTTGCTCGATTATATTGCTTTGAGCGGCGATGACTTTGTTGCTGAGTGGGACAATGTCAAAGGTTATCCTGTCAAGAACTACTAAAAAACGGAATTAATTCTTATGATGATAAAAAAACTATGGAAAAAGAATAGCTTCAAAATATGGTCTATAACTTCCGGTGTTTTGTTAGCTACTGTAATAGCTGTACCTATCGTGTTGAATACAGCTTTGGCCGATGTTTTGGACTTTGCTTTGGGTGGCGCTGATCCTATCTTTAAAGAAGGTGAACAGTCAGCTTATGTGAAGTCTTATAACAGCAAAGACGAAAGCAAAGCTAATGCTGACGATGTTAACGTTAAATTGAATGAAGAAGGAATGGTCTTGTTGAAAAACAAGAACAATGCCTTGCCTTTAGCCAAAGGTTCTAAAATTTCTGTCTTTGGAAAGAATTCTGACAACATCGCAATCGGTGGATCTGGTTCAGGTGCTGCTAGTGGAGATTTTATCGGTGTTAACGAATCTTTAAGAAATGCCGGATTTGAAGTCAACCCAACACTCGAGAATTTCTATCACGATAACAAACTCTCAGGAGAAGGACGTTCTTCAGCTTCTGGCGACTTGGATTCAGGAAAACCAGTCACATTGAAAACTGGTGAAACTCCTCAGTCTTCTTATACAAATGAAGTAAAAGATAGTTACAAGAATTATCAAGATGCCGCTGTTATAGTTCTTACTAGAATCGGTGGAGAGGGTATGGATCTTCCTATGACCATGGATGGTGTGGAAGGTGCTAGAAAGAGCGATGACCACTATCTTCAATTAGATAAGAACGAAGAAGATTTGATCGTTGCAGTAACCAATGGCGGATTTAAAAAAGTCATCGTCGTAATCAACTCTGGATCTGCTATGGAATTGGGATTCTTAGAAGAAAATGCTAAATATGTCACTCAAAAAGGATATACGATTGATCCATCTAAGATTGATGCTGCTATTTCTATTGGATACCCAGGAAATTCTGGATGCAAAGCTTTAGGTGAAATCATTGCCGGAGATGTAAATCCTAGTGGAAAGACTGTCGATACTTATGCTACTGATTTCAAGAAAATGCCTTCTTGGAAAAACTTTTCTGTAAATAACGATTTTGATACTGAAGGTGGACTTGGTGACCAATATATGATTGGTGATCAAGCTAAGCTCTACTATTTTGCTGATTATGAAGAAGGTGAGTATGTAGGATATCGTTATTATGAGACACGTGGTTTTACTGATGGTAACGAATGGTATGATGACAATGTAGTATATCCTTTCGGATATGGGTTGAGTTATACGACATTTTCATGGAGTGTCGATGCTACAACAGTTCCTTCTACACTTGATCCAACTAGTGAATTTACTGTTGAAGTTGAGGTAAAAAATGAAGGAAGTGTCGCAGGTAAAGACGTAGTAGAAGTTTATGCTAAAGCTCCTTATAAAACTGGTGAAATCGAAAAGCCTTATGAGATATTGATTGGATATGCCAAGACTGGCTTATTAGAGCCTGGTGCTAGTGAAAAAGTATCGATCGATATCAATCCTTACTACATGGCTTCATATGACTATAAAGATGCCAACAATAATGGATTTAAAGGCTTTGAATTGGATGCTGGAACTTATTCATTGAGTTTCAACAAGAATTCACATGAAAGCATAAGATCATTCGATATGGAATTGGCTGATAATTATCAATATGCTGAAGATCCTGTGACTGGAACTGAAGTCAAGAATCTTTATACTGATAATGTAGATGCATCATTTAATAGTGATTATCAATTGAAGACTATTCTTTCTAGAAAAGACTGGGAAGGAACATTCCCCTCTCCCAGAACTCAAGAAGAAAGAACTGTCAGTCAAGACTTTATAGACAAATTGGATGATAAATCTACTAATAATCCTAATGATTACGATAATGATCCTCAATTCGATTATCCTACAGTAGATGATACCAAGTTATATACAATTTATGATTTATTGTATAAGGATAATCTTGATGCCGATGGTAATTATGTAGTCGATGAAGAAGGAAATAAAGTTCGTGGCGAATGGGTTGGAGAAGTCTCATTTGATGATGAGAGATGGGACAGATTGTTGGATCAAATGAACTTGGCAGAAGTTGCCAACATGTATAATACAGCTGCTTATAAGATTGCAGGTGTTGATAGTGTTGGTCTTCCTGTTGTGACTTGTGCTGATGGTCCTGTCGGTTGGACTAGCTTTATCAATCCTGGTTTGTTTGAGAAGACTGCATCATATTCTTGTGGTGTAACTGTTGCATCCACTTGGAATGATGAACTCATTTCTGAATTTGGTGCTGCTGTCGGTGAAGAGGGATTGATTGGAAACGGATCTACTCCTTACACTGGATGGTACGCTCCTGCTATGAATATTCATAGGTCTCCATTCGGAGGAAGAAACTTCGAATACTTCTCAGAAGATCCTCTTCTTTCTGGAAAGGTTGGAGCTGCTGAAGTGAGAGGTTGCAGAAGTAAAGGATTAGTAACATTTGTCAAACACTTTGCTGCTAATGAACAAGAGACGCATCGTTCTATTTCCGGTGATTGTTCTTGGATTACTGAGCAAGCTTTGAGAGAAATCTATTTGAGACCTTTCGAAATCACAGTCAAGGAAGGAAAGACATTGGGAATGATGTCATCTTTCAACAGAATCGGAACTCGTTGGACTGGTGGTGATTATCGTTTGTTGACTACTATCCTTAGAGATGAGTGGGGATTCAATGGAGCTGTCATCTGTGACTTCAACACGATTCCTACTTATATGGATGCAAGACAAGAAGCATATGCAGGTGGTGATTTGAATTTGGCTACTATGGCTTCATCAGCTTGGAATTATGATGAATCCAGCATAGGCGATCAATTGGTCTTGAGAAGAGTCTTGAAGGATGTCTGCTACAGCATCGTCAATTCAAACTCCATGCAAGGTACTGTAATTGGTCAAACTGCTCCTAAGTGGTTTTGGATCAACTATGCATATATCTTTGGAATGTTAGGTGTCATCTTAGTTTGGGGTGGAATTGTAATCACCTTAGATATTAAAAAGATAAAAGCTGAAGAAAAAGCCGAATCAGACAGTAAATAATAATTAGTCTTATGTTATAAAGTCATCCGTTTTTGTACTGCACCCCTCTCACTGGACTTTAAATAGAACTATAGCACAACATTGAGAC